>Ga0163153_10000250_pt1 | contig 97394 bp, 91 predicted proteins | sample OliLakLV19MP6IB1_FD_148629 | JGI IMG/M metagenome (GOLD analysis project Ga0163153, IMG submission 148629) | Freshwater microbial mat bacterial communities from Lake Vanda, McMurdo Dry Valleys, Antarctica - Oligotrophic Lake LV.19.MP6.IB-1 | ecosystem: Environmental > Aquatic > Freshwater >...
CCACTTGGGCCTTGAATCCAGGTGCGTGGTTCCTTCTCGTCCTTCTCATGCGCTTGCTCCTCTGTTGGCCATGCGCTACATGGCTTGGGTTGAGCAAGACTACCACTTATCGACCTGTCCGAATTTCCGGCACCACCTCTGAAAGAGTGCACACATAGCTGGTAGGTCTTAGTTTAATAAGATAATTGGCATTTACGGAAAAGTAGTGCTTGAAATCTATTACTAAAGGGACCAGCTGAATATCAGGGGGGAATTCAGTGTCAAATGTAAAAGGATGCAAGTTTCAACAGTAATATAGCGATCTTACCAGTCTCGCTCGTTATCTCGTCTCTGGCAGGACACCCATGTTGCTCCAACTGCGGCCGTCGAACGAGGCCCTTCTCAGGGCGCGCGTTCCGGGAGCACGGGAGCAACGTGGGTATCCTGCCGCTCCCGCCCTTGACCCCCGTTCTTCCACCCCCGTACAATGACGGTTCCCAATCCTAACCCCTTGGCTTTCTGACTGTTTCTTGTCATCCGCGGCAGCGCACAGAAAAGGATCAGGCCGGTATGCGGGTTGAGTACACGAAGGGCGAACGGGCCTCCAAAGAACTCCTCCAGCTCCATCGCCAGACCTCCGAAGCCACCAGTGGCCGGAAGATGACGGTTCTGCTGATCTTCCCGCCGGACTGGTATCCCTCCGAACCCTATCTCAGCCTCCCATCCCTCACCGCCGTCCTCCGTCAGGCCGGCCATACGGTTATCCAAAAAGACATCAATCTCGAGATGTACGACTGGTACTTCAGCGAGGATTTCCTCAAGAAAGTCCTACGCCGGGTGCCTCAGCAACTCGACCGGCTCCGCAAACTGTCGAAAAAGCGAGATCTGAGCGCCGACGAGATGGATTTGCAGCTTGCGCTCTGCGACCTGACCAGGCAGCGAATCGACGAGTTAATCAAGAAGGCGGAGAAGGCCAAGGCAATCATCCGAGGAGAAACTTTCTATGATATCGATCAGTTGGAGTGGGCAATCAAAGTGTTTCACGAGGTTACATCCGTGATCTCGATGGTCTATGCCCCTGCCCGTGTCTGCATGCCGCCGATGGAAACTGATTTGTCGTACAAGGTCTTTTCCTCGTCCGAGGTGATGGATGCCATTCACGATACGCAAGTGAATGTGTATCGCGACGTGTTCGATCATCTGGTGAAGCCGGTGATCGAGCAAGAGCAGCCGGACGTGATCGGCCTCTCGATCGTCTTGCAGCAGCAGCTATTCTCCTCCATGACCTTCTGTGCCCTCATCAAGCAGCATTTCCCCCACATTCACGTCACGATCGGCGGCAATACGGTCACGCGATTGCGCGATGTGCTGCCTCAATCGCCGCTGTTTCAATTGTTCGACAGCGCCGTGGCCTATGAAGGGGAGACGGCATTCGTGCAGCTGGTGGCGGCGGTGGGGGCGAAGCGAAGCCTCGCGGACGTGCCAAATACCATCTATAAGGACGAGAACGGCGTGCATACCTCGCCGACGAGCTATGCCGAAGACATGGCGACGTTGCCGCCGCCGGACTTCGACGGGCTGCCGCTGGAGAAGTATTTCGTGCCGACGAAAGTCTTGCCCTATCTGGCGACGCGAGGTTGTTACTGGGGCCGCTGCGAATTCTGCGACCATGGCGAGGGCTATACGGCGGGCTACAGGACGAAGAAGATCCAAGAGATCATTGACGAGATCGGGTATTTGAAGAATAAGTACGGAGCTAAGCATTTTCACTTCACCGACGAATCCTATCCGCCGGCGCTCTTTCGAAAGCTCGCACGCGGGTTGATCGACAGCAAGATGGACATCATCTGGACGACGCATATGCGATTTGAGAAGAGCCTGCTGGAGGAATCGGTCTGGCAGGATGCGAAAGAGTCGGGCTGCCGCTACCTCCACTTCGGCTATGAGTCTGGAAACGAGCGGGTGCTGAAGCTGATGGACAAGGCAACGACGACGGAAATCATCACGCAGCATCTGCAAATGTCAGCTGACGTCGGCATCTGGAACCACTGCATGGGCTTCTTCGGATTCCCCGGCGAAACGAAGGATGAAGCCTGGTCCTCGGTGCAATTCCTCGAAGCGAACAAAGAACATGTACATTCGCTGGGATTCGGCACGTTCGATCTCAGCCGGCATAACCCCGTGGCGAAGAATCCGGAGAAGTGGGGTCTGACGGTCTATAAGAATCCCGAATGGGACCTGGCCCTCGACTATTACTATACGGTGAAGAACGGGATGAGCATCGAAGAGGCGGAGCGAGTGTTCGAGGAGTTCGAGCGGAACCACAACCCAGGCTGGGACTTGCGCCTGTTCATTCGCGAATACGTGTTTCTCTATATCGCGCGGTTCGGAATGCAGAAGCTGACGGATCTCCAGTTTCAAGGCAGTCACACTACTGGAGCGCCGCCATCGCTCGCGGGGAAGATGTAATGGGCGCGTATCTCGCAGGCAGGAAATTGGAGCTGTTTGCGAACGACGAGAGACGAGCGACGAAAGAGGAACGACACTTCACGAATAACGACTATGAGTAGTTCAGGACTCGTACAAATCGAAGCCTTGGCTCCGATCAAGAAAGAGGATCGGAAGCAGACAAAGGTCATGCTGCTCTTTCCTCCTGAGTGGGTGCCGACTGCTCCCTATCTGGCCTTGCCCTCGTTGACGGCCGTGCTTCGAGAAGCGGGACACCACGTGGTGCAACGCGACATCAATATCGAGATGTACGACCATTTCTTCACCACGGAGTTTCTGGTCTGGGTGAAGGCCCGCCAGACCATGCAGTTGAAAGCCTTGGTGACGAAGGACCTGCGAGGGGAGCTGACGGATAAGGAGCTGGGCCAGAAGGCGGCGCTGGAGCAGGCAGCTGAAGTAGACCTGTTCGATCTGGCGGCGCGGGCAGAAAAGTCGAAGATTGTGGTCCGTGGCCCGCAATTCTACGAGGCAGAAAAGCTTGAAGAGGCGTTGAATTGCTTCCGCGAGGTGATGGCCTACATTTCCATGGCCTATTATCCCGCATCGCTGGTGTTCTATCCGATGGAAAGCAATCTGGGCTATCGTCCCGGTGTCTCGAAAGAAGTCTTCGCCTGTTTGGACGATGAACAGGTGAACGTCTATCGGGATGTCTGCAATCAGTTGGTCATGCCGGCGGTGGCGAAAGAGAAGCCGGACGTCGTCGGGCTCTCGATCGGAACGCAGATGCAGCTGCTTGCGGGCCTCACGTTTTGCAAGATGATCAAGGAGACGTTCCCGCATATCCATGTGGTGGTGGGCGGCAATGTCATTACGCGGTTGCAGGAAGAGCTGCCGAAGCAGGAGCGATTTTTCGCAGAGATCTTCGACTCAGCCATCCTCTATGAAGGGGAGCATGCGCTGCTCTGGCTCATCGAATCGTTGAATGGGGAGCGGGCCATCGCCTCCGTACCCAACTTGATGTACCGCGACGCCTCAGGCGTGCATGAGAATCCCGAAGTCTATACCGAGAAGACGACCTCGCTACCCTTGCCGGACTTCGAGGGGCTGCCGCTGGATCGCTACTTCGTGCCGGAGCTGATTATTCCCTACCTCGCGACACGTGGCTGCTATTGGGGCCGCTGCACGTTCTGCGACCATGGCCAGGGCTACTTCGACCAGTATCGTGGTGTGCCGGTCCATCAAGTGGTCGAGCAGATCAAGGTGCTGAGAGACAAGTATCACTGTCGCCATTTTCTCTTCTCGGATGAATCCTATCCGCCTGCGTTGTTTAAAAAGGTGTCGCAGCTGCTGGTCGATCAACAGGTCGGGATCAAGTGGACGACGTTGATCCGGTTTGAAGAGACCCTGCAAGACCAGGAGACCTGGGACCTGGCGGCGAAGGCCGGCTGCTGCACGCTCTATTATGGGATGGAGTCTGCGAACGAGCGGGTCCTGAACCTCATGGATAAGCACGCCAAGAAGAGCGTGATCCAGAGGAACCTGCATCTGGCGGCGAAGGCGGGGATCTGGAATCACGTGATGGCATTCTACGGGTTCCCCGGTGAGACGCGCGAGGAGGCGCTGGAGACCCGCCAGTTCGTCATCGAGAACCAGCCGGTGATTCACTCCGTAGAGCTGTTCTACTTTGTGGCCTATCGTCATACGCCGATGGTGCGCCATCCGGAGAAGTTCGGCATTACGATCCACAAGCAAGAGGACTACGATCTGCCCCTGGACTATTACTACACGTTGAATGATCCGAGTACCCTCTCCTGCCTGGACGCGATGCAGCTCTGCGAAGAATTCTACAAAAACGATTTTCATCCCTGGGCTGTGCGCGTGAACGCGCGGGAACATGTCTTCCTCTATATCTCGAAGTTCGGGACGAACCAGTTGCCGCAAATCTACGCGCAGCAGACTCAGGCCGTCGGATCGCCGCAGGGTGTGTCAGGTCTGGTCACCTGGCCGGTCGCGATGAGCGAGGGGGAAGACGGCAAGGAAGGTATGAGCCGCGTGGTTTCGCATGGAGTGGGGTGGGATATGAACCATGAGACGTAAAACATAGAGACGAGAAGGGGTCTAGTTTAGTCTGGACATCGAAGTGACGTTTCACGCCTTACGATTCACGTCCCCCTCGTCGGGAACCAGTACGGCAGAGAGCAGGGCGTACGCTGCTTCGATGAGTTTGGTCATCTCTTCGGCCTTCTTGTAGGACTCCATGTATTGCTTGGGATTGTTGGTCAGATTCGAGTAGCGGGTGGGGTTCCAGGTGTACAGCAGCACGCGTCTAGTCCGAGCGAGGGTTTCGGGGGTGACAGGGAGGGAGAGTCCCAGTACCTCCAGTGCGTGGTTCACGTCTTCTTCGGTCACATCGGTCATGGGCCGAGTCTGACAAAGCCACTGGTAGCCTGTCAATCAACGAACAGGATGTTGAAGAATGCCGCCTGCACCATGGGCCGTGCTGCATAGAGCGTACCTCGTTACTCGCGCGAGACTTGCGAGCCGTGCGCGAAAAGCGGGACGGGTTGGAAGTGTCATCTTCGCGAGTCGCGCCTGTCGCGCACGTCTTGCTTGTCTCGCTCACGTTCCCCGATGCTGGCCAAAGACTGGTGTAACCGTTCTGGCAGGGAGAAGAGATGTCTGACCGACGGTCCCTGAAGTTCTATCAAGTCGATGTGTTCACCAGGCAGCCCTTCGGCGGCAACCCGGTCGCCGTGTTCCCCGAAGCGCAAGGCCTCACCGACTATCAGCTGCAGCAGATTGCCAGGGAGATGAACCTCTCCGAGACCGTGTTCGTGCTGCCTCCGACGAACCAGGCGGCGGTCGTTCGTCTCAGGATGTTTACCCCGACGCAGGAGATTCCGTTTGCCGGACATCCGGTGCTGGGGACATTTTACGTGTTGGCCCAGCTCGGGTTGATTGCCGTCACCGATGGCGTTACCCGTCTGATGCAGGAATGCAACATTGGCCTCTTCCCCGTTGAAATCCATGCACGAGAGGGGCAAGTCACCCGTGTGATGATGACACAGCCGAAACCGCTGTTTCTTGGTTCGGTGGAGGAGACGGAGGATCTCTTCGATGTTGCGGAGGCCCTGGGACTGTCGATAAACCAGATTGTCGGCACCAAGAAACCGGTCATGATGGTGTCGACCGGACTACCAGTATTGATCGTGCCGGTGCGGACGCTCACGGCGGTGCGGTCGATTGTGCCGGACGCTGCCGCGATTGTGGGGGTATGCGAGCGACTCGGCACCAACGGGATTATGGTCTTCACGACCATGACGGTGGAGGACCATGCGACGGTGCATACGAGAATGTTTGCGCCAGCGATCGGAATCCTCGAAGATCCCGCCACGGGAAGCGCCAGTGGAGCCATCGGCGCCTATCTCGTCCACAATGGGCTGGTTGAAGTGGGGCCCATGACGGAACTCCTCGTCGAGCAAGGCTATGAAATCGAGCGTCCGTCGCGTATTTTGGTCCAAGTAGAATCGGAGGACGATGCGATCCAGTCGGTCAAAGTGGGAGGGCAGGTCGTGATGATAGTCGAAGGGACGCTCTTCTTCTAATGACAATGCTGAGTTTTTCGGATAACGCAGCACGGAGAACTTACAAATTGTTGGAGGCACATGAAAGCCGTACTATTTCGGGCGCATGGGGGACCGGACAAACTTTCCTATGAGGATCTTCCGACACCGACCATCGGTCCGGGGGAGGTTCTGGTTCGCGTCAAGGCCTGCGCGCTGAACCACCTTGATATTTGGATCCGTGAGGGAAATCCGGCCTATCCCATGCCGCTGCCGCATGTGTCTGGGTCAGATGCAGCCGGGATTGTAGAAGACGTCGGTCCTCACGTCGAAGGGGTTTCTATCGGGCAGCGTGTGTTTGTCTCGCCGGGAATCAGTTGCTGGAAATGTGACCAGTGCCTGGCGGGGCGAGACAATTTCTGTCGCTCCTATGGATTACTCGGAGCTATGGGCCATGGAAGCTATGCCGAGTACGTGAAAGTGCCGTTCCGCAACGTGCTGCCGATCCCAACGAACCTCTCGTTTGAGCAGGCTGCGGCGTTTCCACTGGTGTCGGTCACCGCATCGCACATGTTGTTTGCTCTGGCTGGGCTTCAACATGGTGAAACGGTACTGATCATGGGCGCGGGAAGTGGGGTTGGGAGCATGGCGGTTCAAATGGCCAAGCTCGCCGGAGCGCGGGTCATTACGACAGTCGGGTCCGATGACAAAATCCCCAAAGCGGTGATTCTTGGCGGAGACGCGGTGATCAACCACTCAAAGGAGAAGGTCTCGGAGCGCGTGAAGCTGCTGACCGAAGGACGCGGCGTCGATGTCGTGATCGAGCATATTGGTCCGGAGGTGTGGGACACCTGCCTCGATGCATTGGGAAAAGGTGGGCGCTTAATCACATGCGGCGCAACGACCGGGGGAGAGGTGAAGCTGAATCTCCGTTATGTCTTTTCGCGCCAGATGACGATCAAAGGCTCCTACATGGGGACACGCGCGGAACTGGTGAAAGCGACGGAGCTGATGGGGCAGGGGCGACTGATTTCGGTGATCGATCGCACTTACCCGCTCAAGGAGGCACGAGCGGCGCAGGAGCTGATGCTTAGTCGTAAGTTTTTCGGTAAAATAATTTTGACTATGTGAGTAAGGCGGTCCGGTTTTTTCTATTACGTGCGGTAGCAATACAAAGAGGGGGAACCATGTCAACTGTGGCGAAGATCATGAGAAAGCAACCCAAGACCGTGGAGCCTGGCGTGTCGATTGTGAGCGCGGCCAAGAAAATGCGGGCTGCGCGGGTGGGGTCCTTGTTTGTGAAGAAGGGGAAGAAGCTGGTCGGGATCGTCACCGATACGGATATTGTCCGCCGTGCCGTCGCGACCAATAGGAGTCTTGGTAGACTGACCGTCGAGAAGATCATGACGACCCCCATTTGCACGATTGAAGGCAGTCGGCCGGTTGATGATGCTCAGGATATGATGGGTGACCTTGGCGTGCGCCATCTTGCAGTGACCAAAGCAGGAGAAATTGTTGGAGTGGTTTCAGTCCGGGATCTGTTGCTGTTTTATAAGCGGTATGCGCAATCGATGATTCCGCTAGTGCAGGGGTATTCGGAGCCGAAGATCACCCAAGACTGACGGACGTAAGGCGTGAAAGGTGAAACGTTCTTTTCAGCGCTGAGGCGTGAACTTTCCGTCTTGACCTTCTTCACATCTCACCTTTTACATTTCACGTTTCACGCCTACTTGGTGAGTTCTTTGACGAGGTGGCCGAGTTCCGGCAGGATCAGCTTTTCCATGGCCAGCCGGACGGCGTTTTCTGATCCGGGGGTGGAGAACAGAATACGGCCCTTGATGATGCCGGCGGTCGCGCGGCTCATCATCGCAGGGGAGCCAATTTCCTGATAGGTGAGGTAGCGGAAGATCTCGCCGAATCCCACCAGGCGCTTCTCCAGCATCGCATCGACCGCTTCAAAAGTTGCATCCCGTTTTGAGATGCCGGTGCCGCCATTGATGATGATCGCTTGGACTGCTTCGTTCGCCAGGCCTTCCCGAATACGGTCTTTGATCTGGGCTGGCTCGTCTTTGACGAGATGATAGACGGCCACTGTATGACCCTGCTCCTTGAGCAGTTTCTGAATAAGTTGGCCACTCGTATCGGTCTCGGGGATCCGCGTGTCGCTACAGGTAATCACCATGCACCCAATCGACTTGGGCGCATGGGATTTGTGTTCTTGAGCGGTGTGGCTTCCCATACTATTTACAGGATACTGAAAAAGGCTGCCCGCGTTATCGGAAGGCCCGGGTTAAGACTGAGATGAAATAAGTCAAATCTTCGCTCAACCTTGGCCTTGACCTACTTCCAGACTGCGTCAGGATTCAGTTTTGCGACCGGCTTTCCGCCTTTGATATGTTCATCGATGATGGTCGCCACGTCCGCTTCCGTCACTTTGGAGTACCAGGTGGCGTCCGGATAGACGACGACGGTCGGTCCCTGCTCGCAGGGGCCGAGGCAGGAGGATCCGCTGACGAGGACGTCACCAGGAGTCACGCCCTTCTGCATGAGACCCATATTAAAAGCCATGAGAAGGGAGGCTGCTCCGGCGCTGCCGCAAGAGGGTTTCGGGTGGCCCGGGGGACGGGCATTGGTGCAGACGACGATGTGATACTGGGGTTTCGGCATGGGTTCTCCTTGCTGAGAGAGCGAATGGCGTATGGTACGTGTCAGATCTGGGCCCTACGCTCCGGGTTTACTGTGGACGATATGACTGCCACTGCGCGATGCATTCTTCCGGAAGCTTCCAATGCTTGAGGCCCTTCATCACCCAATCGAGATAGTGCGCCTTGGGTTTGAACTTACCGATCGGGGTGGCGGCATAGGCGGTGACGAGCATTTTGTCTCCGGCTTCTGTCAGCACGCTGACTTGGACCTGGCGAAACGCGCTTGGGGGTACGTCCTCTTCAAAGAGGTCCATCAGCTTGAGATCTTCGTCGGTCACGTCGAAGACCGCGCCCCAGACCTGCTCTCCCGGTGACGGAGTCACGCTGGCGAGGCCGCATCGCCATTGCGAAGACCATCGACAGAATTTTATCGTATGCTCTGGAAGAGTGGCCAGCATGAGGAATTGATGCTCCGGAGCGCGCCGTTTCAGCTGCGTGGGGTTGAGATGGTCCCCGTAGAGAAAGAATTTCAATGGTGATTCACCGCCCAAGGGTACATGCCTATCGCCCACCCATGTATTTGTAACATACCCACTTTCGCACGTACAAGCCGCGCCGCAGGCGTTTCATCGGACTGGCTGCGGTCAGTTTGACATCGCGCTGGTGCTCTTCCTAAGATGCAACGCGATCATGAGCGGTTCCATTTCTTCTCGTCGAACCTCGTTTACACGATGTCCATGCCACGGAATCATTCCTCCTCCGGCTCTACACCTTCCTCGGTCTCGATGGTGAAGATTATTAGCTCTGCGGTCGTGGCAATACTCGTGCTGGGCGCACTCTACTATGTCTGGATAAAGCCTCCGTCAATGAATCCCACCGTCGATCCTCGGGCCGCAGAAGCTCTCGCATTGGTGCAAACCCATCAAGCTCAGGGCTATCCCACCATACTTCAAGCGATGACTGAGCACGTACGTTCTATGGGCGAACGCAATCGGGTCGCCCGGCTGGGTGAGTGGCGGGTGAAGCAGGTGGAGGGGGACCTATACGAAATACGGATTCAGTTGCGAGATCAAGGGGTGATGGGCCAATGGTTCGAGCGGGAGTTCATTTGGCATGCCGACCTCTCGTTGAAGAAGGTCAACGCCGCGTCGTTGCCTGCTGATGGGGTGACACCGAAAGAGCCTGATGCTGCGCCTTCCGGATTGCCGGCACCGCCATTGCCACTCGGTTCTGCAGGATACTGAAAAAGTCTGCCAGCCTGTCTTGTTCATCAGGTCTGTCGCGTCTTTCTGGTTCAGCTAAATAGTTTCGTTCAACCAAATAAACAAGACAGACTAGATAGACCAGACAGACCGAGCCTCCTGCCGAAGGCCTGTCGTTGCAGCGGATCGTCGATTGGAGCAGAAGCGCTCGCGAATAATGTGAGCTAGGTGAAGTTCTCTGGTAGCGCGACCTGAACCTGATTCCCTTCGATCCGGACGGGACAGCAGACGACGGCGATGTCAGGATTTTCAGGTCGTTTGCCGGTTTGTACGTTGTAGCGCCATCCGTGCCACGGACATTGGACGACATGGCCATCTAGATGGCCTTCTCCGAGCGGCCCTCCCGCATGCGGACAGGTATTGTCGATGGCGTAAAAGGACCCGTCGACATTAAACAGGGCTATCCAAACCCCTTGGACTTCGACGGTCCGTCCAGTCCCCGGTGGAATATCCTCCACCGCCGCGACAGTGACAAATTCAGGCATGGCGCTGATCCTTCCTCCTGGCCGAGTAACCGAAGCAATCGATACGTTCCGCAGACCCGCCAGTAGCTTGATTTCGATCGAGGCTTATGGCATAGAGTGGGGTACGCGTTCAAGACTAAACCCCGAGGCCTTGCACAGAAGGAGCCTCGGTCGGGAATGAGGTTGCTACATGGAAATGACCCTTCTGCTCAACGCGACATATGAACCCCTACGGGTCGTCAACTGGCAAAAGGCGATCGCGCTACTCTGGCAAGGTAAAGTTGAAGTCCTCGAGGTCTACGACCGAGAGGTTCACGCGGTGTCGATCTCCATTAAACTTCCCTCCGTCATGCGACTCCTCAAGCTGGTCCGGCTTAAGGATATCCACCGCGCGGTCAAATTCTCCCGCATCAATATTTTTACGCGAGATGGCTATGCCTGCCAGTATTGTCGTCATAAGTTCAGAACCGAAGAGCTGACGTTCGATCATGTCGTCCCCATCGCCAAGGGTGGGCGAAAGACCTGGGAAAATATCGTGACGGCTTGCTGGCGTTGCAACAACAAAAAAAGCGGCCGCACGCCCGATGAAGCCGGCATGCGACTCATGAAAAAGCCGGTGAAGCCGCGCTGGAACCCCATTGTGACCATTACTATCGGGATTCGGAACACACCAGACAGTTGGCGTGACTATTTCTATTGGAATATGGAATTGGATGCCGACCCCGCAGACACCTAATTGGTAATGTTCAATATTGCTTCTTGACCAGCCCATCCCGTCTCGTTCATTAAACATTCAGCATTGAACATTCGCCATTACGTTGCAAAGCGGCCTTCCTTGTCGCCTGGTTCAGCCGGACCTATCTGTTCATCTCGACCTAATCAGCCCACCACATCCAGCACTCTGTACTATTTAGCAGGATGCTGAAAAAGTCCACCAGCAGATGGAAACCGTTATTTGGTTTGTCTGGTCTTTCGGTTGAACGAAACTAGCCGGATGAACCAAATCAACCAGACAAACTAAACAAACCAGATCAACCTGTCTCGCGTTTCGGCGCATTAGAGCGGGGATCGATAGAAAAGTTGATGGCATAGTTTACGCTGCAAAACTGGGTGTTGTATGATACGCCCCGCATTGAATCGGGAGGGACCATCATGGCTGCAAATTCTGGCTTTCCTTTGTCTCTAGATGTGAGGGGGTACCCGGTGCTTGTCCTCGGGGGAGACGAGGAGGCAGCGGAAAAGACCCACCGGCTGCTGGAGGCCGGGGCGAAAGTGATCGTCGTGGCACCGACGTTACACGCCATACTAAAAGATTTGGCCGCTTCGGGGAAGGTCGTGCACCGAGGGCGCCATTTTCGCGATAACGATTTGGACCATGCGATTCTGGTGCTGAATATGGTTCGTGGAGACCGTGATTTCTCCCGAGCACTGTTCGCAAAGGCGCGTGAGAAGAAGGTCTTATTGTGGTCGGTTGACCAGCCGGAAGCCTCGACGGCCACGATGCCGGCGGTGGTGGCTTGCGGCCATTTGCGTGTGGCCATCAGCACGAGCGGGGTCGCTCCGGCCTTGTCAGGCTTCATGAAGGAAGATATGGAAAAGATCTTTGGTGAGGAGTTTGCCGCTTTTGTAGACTGGCTCGGCCAACTTCGTGAGCAAACTAAGGCGAATGAGCCGGATTTCGAAAAACGCCGGGCGCTGTTGCGTGAGGCGTTGGACGGGTTTCGCTTGTTGGGTAAGGTCCAGTATCCGAAGGTCTGGCTGAATGAGCGGGCCGCGAAGGCGTGAGGGGGTAGTCGGGATACGAGGGTGGCGTGGTAAAGAAGTAAGTCTTGAAGTGTAAACCGCACGGGCAAAGAAACAAGAGGGACACATGGTCTTATTAGAATTCAGTATGTCGCCGTTAGGCAAGGGAGAGAGCGTTGGCACGTATGTGGCACGCTCGCTCGATATTATCGATAAGAGCGGAGTGGACTACAGGTTGAACCCCATGGGGACGGTGCTCGAAGGGGAGTGGGATGAGGTTTTTGCCGTCGTCAAACAGTGCTATGAGCGGATGAAGAAAGATTGCGGTCGCATTTCCTGTACGATCAAAGTCGACTATCGGAAAGGCCCCGCAGGGCGTTTACAGAGCAAGGTTGCGAGCGTCGAGAAGACGCTCAAGCGATCGATCAAGCACTAACAGGATGCTGAAAAAGCCCGCCAGCTTCGTTCTCGCCTTGAAAGCATCCTCAACGTAGCCCTGAGGCTACGCCTCCGGTGCTTTCATCGGCTGCGGCCTTGCTGGACGGACTTTTTGAGCATCCTGCGCGGTGTTCTCCTGTTGTCCTAGACGTGTAGACCAATAAAATCCCACCGTGTCACGATAGTGTTTCCGCATCCTTCTAGAGCACTGCAAAGGCCAGAGGCAGCAGCATCCCACCCGTTGAATCGTGATCTTCGTCAATCTCCATAGGGATGAGCTGTTTGGGATTCCCCCGAAGCTGTAAGGCAAACTCGTTCGATCTTCCGCTATCACGCAACATTCTTGCTAAGCCTGCCCAGCTGTCGAGCAGACTGTTGAAAAAGTCCGCCAGCTTCGTTCTCGCATCGTTCAGACCCATTACGTGCAGGGGAGAGTACGCTTGGGCTCTTCGTTCACTGCGGACTTCCTAAAGACGAGACGCGTCTCGACGCGCCTGGATTGGGTGGGCGGAAGAGTCTGGCATTTTTGCACAGCCTGCTGGCTGTGCGGAGATTGTCCGTGAGTGCCTCCCCCTACGATTGCCCTTAAACCTGAATCACTTTCCAGCACCCTGCTCCTAGAGCGTCTGCATCTTACGGTCACGAGGCCAAATCAATGAGGCTGCCTGCTTAAGGTACGGCGTCGAAATACCAGCATTTCGCCAATTGCCAAAAATGTTTTGTTAGTATTTGAAAGTAGTAGATCGCCTATATATACTACCGTCCCCCTAGATTGGTGCTTGTTTTCAGTCGTAGTGCGTCATGCGATGGCATTCAGCAGAGTCGGAAGAATCGCTGGTGGTGACGACGTGACAACTGGCTGGAAATTTGCTGGACCGCAGTTGACCCAGCCTTCTTCTTATCACAACCGCCAAAGTGCATCGCCCTCAGCAGGGGCATGACCAAAAAGAGTGACGCATGAACAGCAGTGCGACGGACGAGGTCGAACTCAAGACGCAATCTGCTCTTGGGCTCTTGCCGAAGAACCGCATGATTCTTGAGCGGGAGGTGATGGAGTTCCGTCCGTTTGGATTGGACGAGCAAGGGCGCACAATCAGAGATCTAAGCGGGATGAGCATCAGGGCTGTCGTCGTCTACCTCGAGAAGTCGCAGACGCTTGCGCGGGAAGCCTCAGCCGGGAGTCAGGCAGTAGAGAACCTGTGCCATCTATTGAATCAACGCATCAGAGATCCGGTCTATCATGTGACCCCGGAGTTTCTGAAAAATGCGTGGAATAGCTACTCGTATGAGTTCACGGCCTATCTCTATGAGTTCTGCGAGCACATGACCGGCGATCCTCGATTTGTGTATCGGAGTGGGATGGAGAAGGCGTCTTCGATCATGCAGGTGCTTGCCAGGCCATTTTCACTGGCGCAGATTTACGGCATGTTTCCCTACTTCGGGAACAAGTTCGCGTCCGGTTCGGTCGACTTTCGAGTGGTCGAGGTAACGCCGGCTTCTGCGACCCTGGCGATGAAATTCTCCAGCCGCACCCTTCGCCAGTTTGGCCCGTATCGAAGACGTTGCGCGACGCTGATGTGCCAGGCTGCTCAAGGTATTATGGCGGCGGTACCGGTTCGCGTCCATGGCCTGCCACCGGCCACTCTAACGGAACTTTCCTGCATTGCGAATGACGACGAGTGGTGCCAATGGGCCATCCAATGGCAGGTAGAGGGAGCGGGCACATGGCGCCAGAAAGTCTGGCGGGTGGTGGCAGGGCCGAAACAGGACCAGTCGTCGCAAGTTCGACCGCACAGATCTCATTCCCACGAACCGGCTGAGGATACTCCGTCGAAAGAAAGTGTTGGCGAGCGAGGAGTGGAGATGGCGCCATTCCTTGCAACGGCCGGCACCACACCATCACGGCGACATGTGAGGTGGTCGTTCTGCGGCGCGCTAACCGGCCTGACGCTGGCTGCGGGGCTCCGCGTGATGAATCCCTCGGCAAACTTAAGCGAAGTCATTCTTCTCGGATTGGCGCCCATCCTTGTCGCAAGGATGCTGATCCATCGCCATCTTCGTCGGGAGAGTAGGCAACGCGAGGCGTTAATTCATGAGCAGATTACGTTCGTGGAGGCACGCCACGAGGAATTGCGAGAAGCGTATTTGGAGCAGGAGCAGACACGCGTCGAACTGCGCCGAAAAGTGGCCCAGTTGACAGCCCTCCACCGTGCCGGGTTGCTGTTCAGTTCGACGCTGGGCCGAGAAGCTCTGATGCAGAAGGTGTTGGAGGCTCTGACCAGTGACCTGCAGTACGATCGTGCGATGATCTCGTTCTACGATCCGATCCGCCAGATCGTCATGGATGCGCGGATGCTCGGCGTTTCGCCTGAGATTCAGGCGTTTGCGCGCGCTCGAGAGATTTCTGTTACCGATCCCATGAGCCCAGAAGGCATCGTGCTGCTGCAGGGCCAGCCGTTGTTGGTCGGGGATGTGCAGGCGGTGTGGGATCACATTCATCCGTTGAACCAACAGCTCGCCCTGCTGACGCAGACCAAGTCGTGGATCGCCGTCCCGTTGAAAATCAAAGACCGGATTCTGGGAAGCCTAACAGTTGATCGAATACAGGCGCACAGTCTGACTCAAGACGATCTTGAGTTGATGATGACGGTCGCCCATCAAGTCGCAATCGCACTGGATAATGCTTCCGCGTATGAACAAATTGAAGAGCTGAATGTGGGACTCGAAGTCAAAGTGCGTGAACGCACGGCTGAACTGGAGCAGGCGGATCGCTTACGGTCTCAATTCCTCTCACATGTCTCGCACGAGCTCAAGACGCCGTTGACCTCGATCAAGGGGTTTTTGCAGAACCTGCTCGATGGATTGACGGGGCCGATCAATGAAAAACAGCAGCGTTACTTGTCACGAATGTTAGATAATTCAGACCGGTTGATCCGTATGATCGAGGCCTTGTTGGATCGCACAAGAATTCAATCCGGGAGATTGGATCTCGTGCCCGATGAGATCGACCTGGGGCCCTGTGTGGCGGATGCAGTCGAGCAATTGCGTCTGTTGGCCCAGGCCAAGCGGCAAACATTGGAGGCGGTCGCTCCCCCTGTCCCGCTGATGGTCTGGGCGGATCGCGATCGCCTGATCCAGATCGTTACGAATTTGGTCCAGAATGCGGTGAAGTTTACCCAGGAGGGCGGCAGCATTGTGGTGACGGTGAGGCAGGAGAACCAGACGCTCGCCGGAGTGTCCGTGCGCGATACCGGTCCTGGTATTCCTCCAGAGTGCCTCGATCAGATATTCGATCCGTTCTTCCGAGTCAAGCAGATCAGGAGCGGAACAAAAGGGCTGGGCTTGGGCCTGTCGATCGTGCGGACGTTGGTGGAGTTGCTCGGTGGGACGATCGTCGCGCGGAGTGAACCGGGGCTGGGCGTGGAGCTATCCTTCACGATTCCGCTTTGTCCCACGATCGCGATGCCGCGCGGTGCTTCACCAACGGAGGCGCCCAAGATTCTCGTCGTTGAGGATGACCCGGATATTCGTCAGCTCTTCCAGGATTGTTTGCAGGCCAAGGGGTATCGTGTCCAGTCGGTGGTTGACGGAGTCCGAGCGCTAGATGCGATGCGGGCCGAGATGTTCGAGGGAATGATATTGGACATTGGCATTCCCTCTATAGACGGGCTAGACGTGCTTCAGCGAATTCGAATATGGGATCAGCAGATCCCGATTGTGATGGTCACGGCGTCAGGTTTCAAAGACCTTGCGGTTCGCGCGATTGGCATGGGTGCGCAGGCCTATGTACTGAAGCCGTTCGATGTCGACGAACTGCAACGGATCGCAGACTATTGGTTTCGGCCTTTGGAGCGACCGTCATCGAAGTCTGCGGGGGAGTCGAGCAGGCCCGGGTGAATGAGATGGGAAGGAGTATGAATCGCAGCCTGTCCGACAGCGCCGTTCGTGACGAGATGAAGGAGGTGCGGCTGGGTGCGCGGCCGCATGCCCGGAACAATCGGAGGTGCATTCGCTTGAATACGTTGATGATTTTTTCTGGCCGAGCACGAAGCAGATGGTCGCGGATCGTTCGCCGCAGCAGAATGGTCAATGTCGGACAGGCCCCTAGAAGACGGTGGGACAGATGGAACAGAACTGGATCGGCTCTTCTGATGTGGGTGCCGTGGGTCTGTATGATAGGACTGTGCTCGGCGTACTTACCTGGGATGGCCTCAGCCCAGGTGCCCCGTATTCAAGGTCAGGGAGCCGCCGCATCGGCGATGAGCAACGCCTTTGCAGCCCAAGCCAACGACCCCTCGGCTCTACACTACAATCCGGCAGGGATGACGCAATTGAAGGGGCTTCAGTTTATGGCAGGGGCACTGATCGTCGGAGGGTCAACAGATTTCACGAGCCCGACGGGGGTGACTGCAACTGGCGACCGAAACGGGACTGTGGCCTGGCCCCCTCCCGGGCATACATATATCACAGCGAACTTGAAGGATCTCGGATTAACGGCTCTGGGTGACCTTTCTGCCGGAATTGGTCTGACTGTGCCATTCGGCTCGCTGACGCGCTGGCCGAATGATGGACCGTTCAGGACGGCCACGACCTTCAGCACGCTGCCTCTTCTGGATATCAAGCCTACCCTTGCCTACAAGGTGACGGAGAACCTCTCTCTAGGGTTCGGCGCGGATATCTATACATTCACCGGACTCGTCGGCGAAGGTCATGTCGAGAAGCAGTTCATCTCACCGGGTGCTCCTGCTTTTCCGTTGGCCCCTGCTGATTCGAAGGTTGAGCTGTCCGGCAAGGATACGGCAACAGGTTTCAATGCCAGCCTGCTGTATACGGCGTTGCGCAATATAGATGGGAAGCCGCTGGCAAACATCGGGGTCGTCTACCGCAGTCAAGCGACCTTGCACCTGAGCGGTGCATTATTGGCGAATGGGGCCAAAGTATCTGATGCCAGAGCCACGCTGGTATTACCGCAAGTCATTACAGGGGCGATTGCGATCTGGCCAGTCCGGACGAGTGAGCGGGAATGGAAATTGGAGATGGACGTCGACTACGTGGGGTGGAAGTCTGTTCGGAATCTCGATGTCACGTTGGGGACCGGTGTGACGATCGCGCAGCAGCAGAACTGGCGTAATACCTATGCGGTGATGCTGGGAACCGAATACAAGTGGCTGGCGCTTGAATCGCTCCCGAACTGGGAGGTGGCGCTGCGGGGAGGCTATACCAACCAGCAGACACAAATGCCTGATTTGACCTTTGATCCAGGGATTCCTTCTTCGGATCTCCATGTCGTGGGGGGAGGGCTTGGATTGTTGTGCAAGGAGCAGGGATCTTTTCTGGGATTGATGCGATGTGGAGACCTCGGCGTGGGCTCGCTGAAACCCAAAGCGATCGGAGTCGATCTCTCTTTTCAAGCGGCACTCTACGAGGACCGTACGGTGCTCGGCAATCACAACCCGACCGTCGATGGAATCTACAGGACCACACTGTATACTGGTAGTGCATCGATTCGAATGGTTTATTAGCGAGACGCGCGGGACGGGCGAGAAACGCGCGACGTGGACAGACTGATCTCCGTCTTTCCCGCTCATCCCGCCAGAAGCGCACAAGGCAGACGCGACCAACACGACGCGCAAGGCCTGATTCCACCTGTCGCGCTTTTCCCGCCAGTCTCGTGCGGCTATGCGCGAGACGTCGCACGTCAGGTGGATTCGTACAGGCGTGGAACGCGGGCGCCGATCCCGCAGAGGACTTCATACGAGATCGTGCCGATCCAGTCGGCCACTTCATTAGCCCAGATCGATTCCCTTCCCTGCTGACCGATTAGCGTGACGATCTCACCCACTTGTACCGATGCGAGGTCGGTGACATCCACCATGATCATATCCATGCACACCAGACCGACGATGGGAGCGCGGCGCCCCTGGATCAAGACCGATCCGCGATGGGAGAGCCGCCGGCTATAGCCGTCGGCATAGCCGATCGGTAGCACCGCGATACGTGTCGGACGTGGCGCGACAAATGTGCCGTTGTAGCTGACTGTTCCCCCTCGTGGAATGGTCCGTAGTTGGACGATTGTGGTTCGTAGTGAGAGGACGGGTCTGAGATCGGGGGTAGGGACTGTGGCTGGCAAGGTGTGATATCCGTAGAGCATGATGCCTGGACGCACGAGTGAATAGTGCGCGTCTGGAAACCTGACGATGGCGGCACTGTTTGCCGTGTGCACTAACGGGAGGGTGACACCGCGTTCTCGGATCTGTTCCAGCACGGCACGAAATGCACCGAGCTGTCGTTCCGTGAAGGTGCTGTCTTTTCCGTCTGCGTCGGCAAGGTGGGTCATCATGCCCTCGACCTGGAGGGGACTTCGCAAGATAGGTTTGTCGAGGAGGGAGAGTAGCTCTTCCGGAGAAAACCCCAGCCGCCCCATCCCGGTTTCGACCTTGAGGTGAATCGGATAGGGGGTCGGATGTGTACGAGCGGCCTTGGCCAAGCTGGGAAGGATGCGCGCGTCGCTGACGACCGGGGTCAGCCGGTGAGCGACCAGGTCGGACACCTGTTTCTCAAAGAGCGCTCCCAAAACTACGATAGAGGCTGAGAGACCGGCTTGGCGGAGTGCGATACCTTCGTCGAGCGAGGCCACGGCGAACCGCCCGATGCCTTGGCGCGTAAGTGCCTGAGCGGTCTCCAGAGCTCCATGCCCGTACGCATTGGCCTTGACGATAGCCATAACCTCACAGCCAGGAGACAGGTAACGCTTGATGCGAGAGAGATTATGGGCAAGGGCCGCGAGATTGACGGTGGCGTAGGTGGGTAACAAGGTCGAAAGTGAGGTCACACTTCCATAATTTCTTGTTCTTTTTTCTTTACCACGTCGTCGATTTTTTGAATGTATTGATCGGTCAGTTTCTGGGTGTCGGCTTCGGACTTTCGCAGGTCGTCCTCGGTTAACTTGGCATCCTTTTGCAGTTTCTTCAATTCTTCGTTGGCATCTCGACGAAACCCGCGCACAACGACTTTCGTGTCTTCGCCGTGTTTTTTGCAGATCTTGCTGAGCTCTTTGCGCCGCTCTTCGGTAAGTGGAGGAAGGGGGACGCGAATGACTTTTCCATCGTTGGACGGTGTGATGCCAAGGCCCGATCCCGCCAGGGCTTTTTCGATTTCCTTAATCAGGGCCGGCTCCCACGGTTGGATCGTGATGAGGCGGGCCTCCGGGGTCGAAATACTGGCCACCTGTTTCAACGGGGTCATCGTGCCATAGTAGTCGACTCGAACGCCGTCGAAGAGGGCGACCGACGCTCGCCCTGTCCGCAGGCCAGCCAAATCGCGCTTGAGATGCTCCAGTGCGGACTCCATCTTTTCCGTGACTTTTTGGTGTATGGCGGCAGGATTGGACATGAGTGACTCCACGGAAAGTTAGCGGCGCTCGGATGTGACAAGGGTTCCGATCGCTTCGCCCATGGCAACGCGTTTGAAGTTGCCGTGTTCCTTCAGGTTGAACACGATGAGCGGAAGGTTGTTGTCCATGCAGAGGCTAATGGCCGTGGCATCCATCACTTTCAAATTCTGATTCAAAATCGAGAGAAAGGAGATCGTCTGATATTTCTTGGCAGAGGGGTTCTTCACGGGATCAGCGTCGTAGATGCCGTCGACCTTGGTCCCTTTCATGATGACTTGGGCCCCGATCTCCATCGCCCTGAGCGCCGCCGCGGTATCGGTTGAGAAGTAGGGATTCCCCGTGCCGCCGGCGAAAATAACCACGCGTTTTTTCTCAAGATGGCGAATGGCGCGTCGGCGGATATACCCCTCCGCCAGTTGGCGCATTTCGATCGCGGACTGGACCCGCGTCATAATCCCGGTGCGCTCAAGCGCATTTTGCAGAGCCAAGGCATTGAGCACCGTCGCAAGCATCCCCATGTAGTCGGCGGAAGCGCGTTCCATACCGGACGCGCTAGCAGCAATACCGCGAAAGATATTGCCGCCGCCGATGACCACGGCGACTTCGATGTCGAGAGCCACGACGGAGGCGATTTCTGAGGCGAGGCCTTCTAGGATAGAAGGTTGGATGCCGTAGCCCTGCTCACCGGCCAACATCTCTCCGCTCACTTTCAGGAGGATGCGCCGATAGGTGGCAGAGCTCATGCTTCGCCTAATTGATACCGGGTAAAGCGGCGGATTTTCATGTTCTCGCCGATTTTTGAAATTTTCAGTGCGAGGAGGTCACGAATTGTGACGGCCTGGTCCTTGACGAACGACTGCTCAATCAGACAGCTCTCCTGGAAAAACTTTTCCAACTTGCCTTCGACGATCTTCGGCCATGCGGCAGTGGGTTTGCCCATTTCTTTGGCCTGCCCCTCATAAATCACGCGTTCCTTCTCGATGAGCGAGGCGGGAATATCCTCCCGTCTGACGTAGGAGGGTTTTCCGGCAGCGACCTGGAGGGCCAGGTCGTTGACGAACGACTTAAACTCTTCATTCCGGGCGACGAAGTCGGTTTCACAGTTAACTTCGATGAGCACACCGATTTTTCCGCCCATGTGGATATAGGCGTGGATGAGACCTTGGTTGGTCTCACGGCCTGATTTTTTGAGTGCGGCGACCAAACCTTTTTGACGCAGATAATCGATGGCTTTCTCCATATCGCTGCCATTCTCGATGAGCGCTTTCTGGCAGTCGAGGATGCCGGCGCCGGTTTTTTCTCTCAGTTCTTTGACAAGCTGACTTGTTCCAGCCATACGTGACAGTCCTTCTCGGTAGACAGTGAGGTAGTCGTTGATGCCTACGATGTGCTGGGCGTTATAAAGCCGGTGCACTCGCGAAACTGACGGCCGCAGCCTTATCGCCCGCTGCAGGAACAGGTTTGAATTCCGCTTCATCGCGCTGTGTCCGCAAATGGGCGCCTTCAATGCAGGCGTCGGCAATACGAGATGTGATCAGCTTGATGGAGCGAATAGCATCGTCGTTTCCGGGGATCGGATAGGTGATGTGATCCGGATCGCAGTTCGAGTCCAGGATCGCAATCACGGGGATCTCCAACCGGTTCGCTTCCTGCACGGCGATGTGCTCGATGCGTGTGTCGAGTACGAAGACGGCTCCTGGAATACCGCGCATGTCCTTGATACCGCTCAGATACTTCTGGAGCTTGACGATCTCCTTCTGCATCTTCATGATTTCTTTTTTCTTCAGCCCATATTGGCTGGGATCTGCCAGCTTGGCCTCCAGCTTTTTCATTTTATCGATGCTCTTTCGGATGGTCTGAAAGTTTGTCAGCATCCCGCCAAGCCAGCGTTGGTTGACGAAGAACATGTTGGCGCGCAAGGCTTCTTCTTGGAGGATCTCAGCAGCCTGCCGCTTGGTCCCGACAAACAGGACCGATTGGCCGGCGGCGACGGTGTCGCGGACGAAGGCATAGGCTTGCTCGATCCGTGTCAGTGTTTGCTGAAGGTCGATGATGTAGATGCCGTTGCGTTCTCCAAAGAGGAATTTCTTCATCTTCGGGTTCCACCGATTCGTCTGGTGCCCGAAATGAACACCGGCTTCTAACAGTTCCTTGATCGAAACCACTCCCATGCCTTCACCTCCCCTCAAGACTTGCAGAGCGCCTGCTGACGCAGGCGAGGGGGGGTGACCCCCTTATTCTCAAGTCGAGCGACGTCCGTGACGTCGATATGAATTTGATACTGTTCCTCCCCGCACGAGATTATACGAGAAGGAGACCGTTTCCTGAGTGCTACAGCCTTGGCACGCTAGCACGGTGACGATCAGTTTGCAAGACCAGCGCCATCCCCTTCGCTTGCCGCCTCATTCGACTCGGTGTTAAGATCGTGCAGTTGTTGGAGGGAGTCGGTGCCGAACATTTTGCTTTTAGTTTCGCCCAGCTGTGGGGCCTGCCCCTCCGCGAAGAGTCTTTGGAAGCAGTTGCGGGTGAAATATAGCTTCAGTTATCGCGAAGTGGATATCACCACCGAGGATGGACGGAGCCTCGCAGACCGGCATGCGGTCAGGGCCGTGCCTGCCACGATCATCGATGGACGACTGACATTCGTCGGCGTTCCGAGTCGGGAGAGCGCCGAGAAGGCCTTGTTACTCAAAATGAAACCGCGCGAATAGGGGAAGAACCGCTCCATGACTGACGACGATTTTGAACTACCTGAGCTCCCTGTCATCGACAAGGGACCTCCACCGGATTGTCCCATGTGCGGTGATCCGATGGGATTTATCGATGGCGGCTGGTGCTGTGTAGATTGTAATGGCGAGCTGTTAGGGCCGGAAACTGGTTAGCCGGGGCAATGTCTAATTTTGAATGGTGAATTGTCTGTCACCCAACATTCATTATTTATCATTCAGCATTCGATTCTAGATGCTTCGCATCGTCACCGGGCCTTTTCATCCAACTCTTGATCGTGCCCTGGTCGAAGATATTCTGTCCTGTAAGACCGACGACCCCTTTGCTCCGCTCGCCGTCATTGTCCCCTCGGCCTCCCTGGTCGAGCAACTGAAACAGTTACTCACGCGTCACGAGCCCTGCGCCTTCCTCAATATCCATTTCCTGACGTTCCACCAGTTGGCCATCCGCCTGCGTGATGAGCTCGCGGTGGTCCCCGAAGCCAGTCCGGAACCATCCCTGCAGCTGGTCGACGATTTCTTCTTCGAACAATTGGTGCAGCAGGTGGTTCGGCGCAATCTTCCAGGGCTTGAACCGCTCACGCGCTTGCCTGCCTCATCAGGAACCTGGAAAGGCCTGTGGGCGACGGTGCGTGATTTAAAGGACGCGGTGGTCACGCCAACAACGGCGTTGAAGGCCCTCACGGAAGAGGTTTTCGAGGAGGAGGACCAACCCTGGCTCCGTTCCATGTTCACCCTGCACGCGGCCATCATGGAAGCAGGCCGGTCGCTCGGGATCGGTTCCCCGGATGACCTGGCGGCCTCACTTGGCCGGGATCTCTCAAGTTCCTCGTTTCTTACGGGGCTGAAACACGTCTTCTACTATGGTTTCTACGACCTCTCGCAGGTCCAACTCTCGTTCTTTGGGTCGGTGATCCGTGTTGCGCCGACCACATTGTACTTTCCGCTACAGAATTTCCCGGCCTTTCTCTTTGCCCGCCAATTTTTTGAGCGGCATCTTCTTCCTTTGGCAGAAACCCATGAGGATCGGAGTGGGGAAGGGGTCCGAAGCGCCACAACGGAACTGGTCGAACTCACCGTCACGAACGTAATCGGAGTCGAAGAGGAGTTGGCGACGGTCTGCCGTGAAATCCTGACCTTGATCGAGGCGAACGGCTATCGTTTGGACGAGATCGGGGTGGTGGCTCGCACACTGGAGCCCTATCAGGCTCGGCTACAATCGGTGTTCGATCAGCATCTGGTGCCCTTTACGTCAACGGCCGGTCAGCCACTGTCGCGCGAACCCCTGGTCAAAACCCTCTTGCGCCTCGCGTCGCTCCCTCTCAATGATTTCGACCGTCTTGCCATGCTGGATGTGGTCACGTCACCCTTCTATCACGCAAAGGCCATCGGCGACGCCCGAGAGAATTTCCGGCCTGATATCTGGCGCTCCCTCGTCTACACCTTGGGTATTACGAAAGGGGAAGCGGAATGGAGGCGTCTGAATGAGCCAGCCAGTTCGTCGATTCTTCGCGATGCAGAAGCGGGACCTGACGAAGATGATCAGGCAATGGTCGGGACGCGCGAGACCTCTCAGCTGACGTACTTGTGGGAGCTTGTGTCGCGATTGATTCACGATTGCCGCGCTCTCCCTGCGCAAGGATCGATCGGAACCCTGACCGAAGCATTTCTCACGCTGGTGCAATCCCATGTTCATGTGCCCGACCTGTTCGACATACCATTGAGCGAGTCACCCAAGCCGACCGATCTCACCAAGGTTGGCTCGCTGATCCGATCGTCGCTGGCCCGTCTGCAGCAACTGGACCCGCTGGGAGGGGACCTTTCATGGGAGGAATGGGTCGAATTGTTCCAGCGGGTATTGGGCGAGACAAGCATCCCCATCGAACCGGACAGTCACCAGGGTGTTCAGGTGCTGGATGCCATGACGGCCCGCGGCAGGACGGTTCGAGCACTCTTTGTTCTGGGCATGAACGAGAAAATCTTTCCCCGCTTCGTGCGCGAAGACCCCTTTCTTCGTGATCGTCAACGCGTCGTACTAGAAGCAACCCTGGGCTACAAGATCGATGAGAAACTAGCCGGGCATGAAGAAGAACTCCTGTTGTTTGAACTCCTCAGCCGTTCGGCAACCAATCGGCTGTATCTGTCGTACCAGCGCGCCGACGAAACAGGACGAGTCATGGCGCCCTCCGGCTTCATCGCCATGGCGCTGCGCGATCCACGATTCGTCGGGAAGCCGGAAGAGGCGGTTCCGCGGCGGCTGACACAACGAATCAGCGAACAGCCGTCGATCCAAGACCTGTTACCGGGCGAGGAATTGGCCTTGGGTTGCCTGTTGCAGGGCCACGATGTACTACCCATACTCGATGCGATGGGACGAGACCGGCCCCTCTTTGAACAGGGCCTCGCCACCCTGAACACCATCGAGCGAGAGTCCCCCGAGCTTGGTCCGTTCGACGGCATGCTCGGAACACAGCCTCCGACCTTACCCACTGCCACGGAACGGAGCTTCGCGCCAACCGCATTGGAACGGTATGCGACCTGTCCCTTTCAGTATTTTGCAGAAAAAGTCCTTCGGCTGGAGCCTGTGCGCCGATTTCTTCACGACCATCTACCTCCCTTAACGCTCGGAACCCTTGTTCACGAATCACTTCGTATGAGCTACGAAAGGTTGGTGCAGCTCCGGTGGCCGGATGGCCCGCTCACCGAGGCCACCGTGCAATCCACGGTGAATGCGGCTGTGACCGATACGTTTGCCGCCCATGCTGCAAGCCAGGGGACTGGTCATGCCCTGCTCTGGACCTTGGCACGAGAACAGGCCACAGCGTTGGTCACGGCCGCCGTCTCTTCCGACCAGGCGGAGTATCAGGCAACCGGATTTCGCCCTATTGCGTTTGAGGCAGCTGCCCAAGGAACCGTGCCGCTGGAGTCTGATGCCTCACCGGTTTCCTTGAAGATCCATGGTACCTTGGACCGTGTCGACTATCGCGCTGACCCTCCTGCGCTCCGTATCGTGGACTATAAATTTAAACAGGGAAATGAGATTACCGCCGTGGATCGCAACCTTGCTCTGTCGGCCGTGCGCGGATTTCGACTGCAACCACCACTCTATGCCCGTATGACGCTGCCCTCGCTGCCGGCCACGACCGATGTCCAATTGCTCTTCCTGGCTCCGCAGTGGAAACAGCCGATCTCTCGTTCAACCTTTGACGCCGGCCTCTGGATCGGCCACACCGGCGACATGATCCGACAGACGCTCTCCACATTGCTCCAAGGCATCGCGAACAGAGAATTTTTTATTCTTCCCGACGGCTATTGCGACTACTGCGAATTTTCCGGTGCCTGCCGACGCCACGACGCCATGGCTTGGTGGCGCTCATACCGGTCGCCCCAGGCCCGAGTCTTACGCCGGTTAAGAAAACAGAAAGTACGCGATGAGTGACGTCCTGACACTTTCGGATTCCCAGGATCGCCTTCTGGCAGAGACCACCTGGGACCGCAATGTCGTGGTGGTCGCGGGAGCTGGAACCGGCAAGACCACGATCCTCGTCAATCGCATCCTCAACCTCCTTCTGAGAGAGCCGAACCCCTTGGCCATCACAGAGATCGTGGCCCTCACCTTTACCAACAAAGCGGCCACTGAAATGAAGCAGCGACTTCGTGCGCAACTCATTCGCCTGACCGAACAGGCCGATGACCTGATCGCTACCTTCCAGGCCCGCTACCATCTCTCAGCTGAACAAGTAAGTGAGCGAGCCGGGACTGCGCTTGAGCAGATGGAAAAAGCCCAGATCGGCACGTTGCATAGTTTTGCCGCACACCTCCTGCGGCTCCATCCGCTTGAGTCAGAGATTGATCCATTGTTTCATGAAGATGACGGGTTACGTTTCAAGGAATTGTTTCACTCATCTTGGGACCGTTGGTTGGACGATGAGCTGGGATCGACCGGGCCACAGCATGGCCGATGGCGACGAGTCCTGGCCGGGACCACCCTCGACGATCTCCGGCAGTTTACCGCTGCCCTCGCCGGGGATTTTGTGGAACTCGATGAGTTGGCACGGCAGTGCCGTGCCAGCTCCTTGGAGGGAGCCTTGCGGGACTGGATCGCAGCCACGCGGGGTTGTGCTGCTACGCTCCTTGCGGCTCAAGATCGTCCAAAACGGCGAAAGGCGGAGCAAATGCTTGCCGCCGCGATACAGGCGCTGGCACTCTTGTTGGAAAATGGGCCGCCAGGGCTTGCGCACTTAGCTCAGGATGAACGGGCCGTACTGGAAAAGGATCTGGGAAAGGCCCCTGCCGGATGGGATGAGGTTGCGTTTCGGGAGGCGGCCTCCATCATCGGGCTCGCCCAACAGCTTCTCACAGTTGACCAGTCATACTTTCAAGAGGTGGTGACGCTTGTACGACCCTTCGTCGAGCAGGTACAGCATGAATTTCTCACCTCTGGGTGGATCGCATTCGATGGGTTATTGGCACGGGCTAAAACTCTCTTGCGCGACCATCCCGCCGTCCGAGCCAGGATTAAACAGACCTATCGGGCGATCCTGGTCGATGAGTTTCAGGACACTGATCCGGTGCAGTACGAGATTATCCTCTACCTCGGTGAACGGGCGGGCAGCCATCAGACCCTGTGGCATGATGTTGACTTGGAGCCGGGCAAATTGTTTATCGTGGGGGACCCCAAGCAATCGATCTATGCCTTCCGACGAGCCGACATTGAAGCCTTCGAACGGGTGGTGGAGAAAATTCGAGCGGGTGGGGGAGGCGTCTATTCTTTGGTGACGAACTTTCGCAGCGACGGGACCGTGCTCGACGTTGTCAACAATGTCTTCGACCGCCTCTTCCTGCCAACCGAACATGTTCAGCCGGCCAATGAACGGCTGGCAGCCAGGCCTCAACGCCAACCGGAAGTCTCGGTCTCAGGGGTTCAGCTTCGCCTCGTCACCCCGGGAGAGGACGATGAGGAATTCGATGTACAGGCGGCCACTCGGGCGGAGGCGGAAGCGCTGGCGCACTGGCTGAAGGAGGAGCTCCTTGCCGGCACGACAATCATGGATCGTGATCGACACGAAGGTCCTCTCCAACCTGGCCACATTGCCTTGATCTTCAGAAAGTTGACCCAGGCACAGGTCTATCTCGACGCCCTTCGCCGCTACGACATCGCCTATATCACTGACGGGGAAAAGCATTTTTATCGTCGGCAGGAAATTATCGATTTGGTCAACCTCCTGCGGGTCATCGACAACCCCCACGATACGATTGCGCTGGTCGGAATCTTGCGGTCACCCCTGGGCGGCATGACGGACCGGGATCTGCTGACCCTCCAGCAGAGAGAGGGGCTGGACTATCAGCAACGGGAACGGCTGTCTGCCTGGGACCATCCACAGGCAGGAATGGTGAGACGGCTCTATGATCAATTGGCCGAGCTGCACCAGCTCGCTCCCTTGCGACCTGTCCCTGACGCCATCGATCTGATCTTCGAACGATTGCCCGTCCTGGAATTAGCCGCCGCGTCGCTCCATGGCGAACAAGCGGTGGCCAATCTGCGGAAGACACGGGATATGGCCGAAACACTCACTGATCGCCCCCATCTCACCTTGACCGGGTTCGTTAGCCTAATGATGACCAGGGTATCGGAACAGCCGGATGAGGCAGAAAGCGCCCTGGCTGAGGAATCACTGGATGCCATCCGCGTGCTGACCATCCATAAGGCCAAAGGATTGGAATTTCCTGTGGTCATTCTTCCCGGCCTGCACCAGGGGTCCAAGAATCCTCGCAAGGGGCCGTCCATCCATCATGATTGGTCAAGCCGGTGTTATAGCCTGCAGATGGGAGGCCGCACGAATCTCGGAGCTGTGCTCGTGGGCATGAAGATGGCAGCGCGGGAGGAAGCCGAACAGCGGCGACTCCTGTATGTCGGCATGACCAGGGCGCGCGATCTGCTGATCTTATCCGGCGGGCAGACCACCAAACTAGGGCATGACACCGTCCTCTCTCTGCTTGAAGAAGCGATTGCCGTCGAGGCGGCCCCCTCGACGGCTGAAGAAATCTGCATCGGAACAAGCCGACTTGCGCGTATCACCACGCCAGCTACGGTGGCAGTGAGACGGCGCAGACAGGACCCCTTGTCCACGATAGCCCCTAGGCCGGCCCTTGGCCCCATTCTCATTCGCCGCCGTGCACGGCAGGTTATGTGGGAACAACGCCGAACGACGCCGCGACGGCTAACCCCTTCGAGCCTCGCAGGAAGCAGATCCGTGGCCGTTTTCGCTCGCACTGTGACAGGGCGTGACACCGATCTTGCTCGGCTGGTTGGAGTCTGTGCCCATGCGGTGCTCGAACAATGGGACTTCACCAGGCCTCGCTCCGATATCAGTACCGTCATCGAGCAAGCCTGTCATCGCTATGTGACACAAAATCACCCGCAACTGGAGGGGGACGTCACTGAAGACCTTACGGCGCTCTTTGAAAACTTCCTTTCCTCCGAGACGTACAAAAGGCTGCAATGTGCGACGGTGCTCGGGCGAGAAGTCCCGTTCGTCATGGCCTTGGGCGAAGACCAGATGATGGAAGGGGTGGTCGACCTCATTTACCAGTTTGACGACCGGATCTGGATTGCCGACTATAAGACGGATGATGTGGCGGCTGAGGACGTACGGATCAGAGCGGATCACTACCGATCCCAAGGGGAGATTTATTCGAGAGCTGTCACGGCTTCTTTGGGGTTGCCGTCTGTCTCGTTCCAATTTATCTTTTTAAGGCCGGGTGTCGCCGTTGATGTCTAACTCAAGCGAGACGGGCTGGAAAAGCGCGACTGGTAGGGACAGGGCTCACACCTCACGCAAGTCGCGCTCCTCGTTCTTATCGCATGCCACTCCGCCATTTCGTGACCAATCACCATGAATAATGCGGGTTAATTCTCCAATGATTGTCTCGCTGGAAGAATTCGACACCTGGATCCAAGAGGCACTCGCCGGACTGCCGGCCCGTTTCGCGACGCTCGCCGATGAAGTCTCCATCGTGGTCGAAGAGGAGCCTTCGGCTGATATCCTGCGGGATCTTGGATTGGAATCAGAAGACGATCTGCTGGGACTGTATCAAGGCCTCCCAATCGATGAAACGTCGTTCTTCCAGCCTGCTGGTGAGCTGCCCGCCCGTATCGCCATCTATCGAGGTCCCATTTTGCGTCTCTGCCGGACAAAGGCGGAAGTCATTCACGAGGTTCGCGACACGGTGGTCCATGAACTCGGACACCATATCGGGTTGGATGACGAGGGGATGCCGTACTAACCTGGAGTGGCGCGACAAGCGTGACGAGCAGCCTCGTTAAAGATGTTACTCGTTAACCGTGAATCGTCGATTCACGCTACTCTCTGCAATCGCGCTTTTCCCGCCCGTCTCGCTTGTGTCAGGATTTAGCCTGCATCAACGCTCGACGCTGATAGCCAAACGCGAGCATGATAACTCCCACCACAACCATAGGGAAGGAGAGGAGTTGGCCCATGGAGAAGGATCCAAGGATAAAACCAAGTTGGGCATCTGGTTCGCGAAAGAATTCTACGACTATCCGACTGACTCCATAGCCGGTGACAAAACTCCAGATGATTGTACCGGGTGGTGGCATGGTTTTCGCGATGACCCACAACAGAGTGAACAAGAATACACCCTCAAGCCCTGCCTCATACAGTTGAGAGGGATGGCGGCAGGCAGGCCCCCCACTCGGAAATACCATACACCAGTCGACATCGGTGGCTCGGCCATACAACTCCCCATTGATGAAATTGCCGAGTCGCCCAAATCCTAACCCGATCGGCGTGGCAGCGGCAGCCAAGTCTGCGATCTGATAGGCGGGAATACCCTGCCGTTGGCTGAACCAAAATAAGGCGACGATGACGCCGAGCAGGCCGCCGTGGAACGACATCCCCCCCTCCCAGACCGCCAGGATATTGGCCGGATGCTGCACATAGTAGGAAAAGTTATAGAAGAGCGTATAGCCGAGTCGTCCTCCGATAAATACCCCGAATGCAGCCCACACGACCATATTGTAGACCTGGTCCCTGGTCATGGAGAGGCCCCGCGACTCTACTCGACGGATGATCAGGAAATAGGCGCCCGCCAGTCCGATCAGATACATCAGACCGTACCAGCGAAACTGCAGGGGCCCCAACTCAAAAAAAACCGGGCTGATGTTGGGATAGGGGATCGCGTGCAACCAGGTCATGAGTGCCTCATGTGACGTATTGGGGAATAATAGGTGAGGGTTTCAACCATTGCAAGCATGTGAAAGCCTCCATGGACAATCAATTCTGCCCCTTGATCAGAGCCAGTTTGAAAGGTTTACCACTTTCGTATGTTGGTTTTCTGTCACGCCTGTGTCGTGACCTGTGAGGAAAACACAACTGAAAATTCATCGCTCAATATCGTAGGAACAGAGCTGCGACGAATCATGGGAGTTTTTCGAGGGTTCACCTCTGGCACGTTTACTGCTGATGGAATAGGGCATGAGCGTGCAGAGTGCCGCAATCGCATTCTTCATTCAACCGTGTCAAGGAGGTTCACCATGTCAGACCAGGGACGTCAGGCAGCGAAGGTCGCAGCGTTGGTGGCGGGTGGAGCGGTGATCGGAGCGGGGATTGGATTACTCTTCGCGCCGCAAGAGGGGGCAGCAACCAGGCGTGATGTCGGTCGCTACGCAAAAAAGGCTCAATTGCGAGCGACTCGATGGAGTCGGACGGTCCAATCCGGCGTGAAAGAAGTGATGGATCGCAGTAAGTCTCTTCGCCGCGAGGACGATCAGAGACCGCAGATCGAAGCGGCGTAGTTGGATCGATGTGCGCAGCGATCCGACCTGTGGCGCAAACGCATAGAAGTCAGGCGAGGGGCAAGGGGCACGAGGCGAGAGGAAAGGCATTCCTTCTCATCGCCCCTAGCCTCTGGCCCCGTGCCTCTCGCCAGAATGCTTGCGAGTGCAGCAGAAGCGTTCATGAATAATGCGGCCTCGGCTGTTTGCGCCTACTCCGTCCCCACGCCGGAGTGGCGAAATTGGCAGACGCGCGGGAGTTAAAATTATATCTGGGATGATTGCTTAATGCCTTGATAAGAGCGTCAGTCCTCCTGCTTTATGCGCTGTTCTGCCTCTCGTCTGTTTGTTGCTCTATACCTCCATTCAGCTAGATTTTTACACCCCGCTAACATGCTAACCAGTGAGTCTGAGATAGGACCGTAGGCATTGTGGCTCATCGCTCCCTATCTTAACGCGGCTTGACAGGAAGCGGTTCGCGAGATCGATCTGGGCATTCTGAAGTCAGATTTCCGGTCGACAGACGAATACGAACATTGGAAAGGAAGCGCGTAATGCAGAACCACTCAATTTTCTTGTGAGAGCTTTCATAAACAGGTAGAGAGCCGCCGCAACCCCCAAAAAATTCTGACCTATTCCTGCCTCTCACGCTTAGCCACAGACGGTTCGAAGTCGCGATAAACTTCTCGAAGAGTTTCAACCACTGCTCCGTCGGCAGCGCGTCAAGCTCGCTGGTCGCTGCTCTCCTCGCTGTGATGCCTGGCGTCGGCAAAGGTGTGCTTGGCAGGTTGGAGGACTTCATGGCATATTGGTACCAGAAAGCGCACTACCGCCTGGACGATACACAGTCATGAACCAGCGAACGCCGCTACCCAATCCCATCAACCTTGCCTTCGTCGAGAATTTGCACGTGGCGTTCTTGCGGGACCCTACGTCGGTCTCGCCGACGTGGGGAGACTACTTTGAAAATATGGGGCGCGACAACACCGCGGAGGCAGTGACCAGTCCGACCGCACGAGACACCATTGCCTGGCAGCAAGATCGCGTCACCCAACTCGTACACGCGTATCTGGTCCGAGGCCACATGGTCGCCGCGATCGATCCCCTGGAGATGTCGGCTCCGGTCCATCCCGAGCTGGATCCGGTGTTTTATGGTTTCACGGAGGCCGACTTGGGCCAGCAGTTCTCCACGCACGGGATTCCCTCAGCGGGCTTCCTTACGTTGCGCGAAATCCTCGCGCACCTGCGAGTTACCTACTGCCGTTCGATCGGCGCAGAGTTCATGCATATCGACGACATGGAGCGGCGGGCGTGGTTGCGGGACCGGATGGAGCGGACACAGAACCATATCCATCTTAAGCGAGACGAGCAACTCCGAATCCTCACGCGGCTAACCGACGCCGTCATCTTTGAAGAGTTTATCCAACTGAAATATCCCGGTGCCAAGAGCTTCTCGCTCGAAGGGGCGGAGAGCTTGATCCCGCTGTTGGACCTCGCCATTGAGACTGCTGGCGCTCACGAACTGGACGAAATCGTCTTGGCAATGGCGCACCGGGGACGGCTCAACGTCCTGGCGAATATCGTCGGGAAGCGACCGCGGGAGATCTTCCATGAATTCGAAGATGCCATCGACCCTCTCCCGGAAGGACGTGGTGACGTGAAGTATCACCTGGGTCACAGCACGGACTGGCTCACGGCCTCAGGGCGGAAGGTGCACCTCTCCCTCTGCTTCAACCCAAGCCACTTGGAATTCGTGAATCCGGTGGCGCTCGGACGCGTGCGCGCGAAGCAGGACCGAGCCGGTGACCAGGCTCGCGCGCGCAGCATGGCGCTTCTCATCCATGGGGACGCGTCGTTCGCCGGCGAAGGCATCGTGCAGGAGTCACTCAACCTGAGCCGCCTCGAGGGATACCGCACCGGCGGGACGCTTCATGTGATTGTCAACAACCAAATCGGCTTCACCACCCCACCGCAAGAGGCGCGGTCGTCACTCCACGCGACGGACGTGGCCAAGATGCTCCAGATCCCGATTTTCCATGTCAACGGAGAAGATCCCGAAGCCGTAGCCCAAGTCGTGCAGCTCGCCATGGATTTCAGGAGAACTTTTCGAAGTGACGTCGTGGTCGACATGTACTGTTATCGCCGGCGAGGCCACAACGAAGGGGATGAGCCGGGCTTCACGCAGCCGATTATGTACCAAGTGATTGAGAAGCGCCGGCCGCTCCGCGAGTATTACCTGAAACATCTCTTACGGCTGGGCGAGGTAGATCGTAAGGAGGCGGATCAGATTGCGGTGGCGCGCCGACGTGAGCTCGAGCGGGATCTCACCGAGGCGCGGAGCCCAGCTTACATTCCTCTGCGAGAGAACCCCATCGGGGTCTGGAAGGGGTACTACGGCGGCCTCCGTGGCGACCAGGAAGACGTCGGAACCGGAGTGGTGCCCGGCCGGCTCACGACGCTGATCGGGGCGCTCACGCGACTGCCCGAAGAGTTTCATCCTCACCCCAGGATAGCCAAGTGGCTGGGGCGACGACGAGAGATGGCAGATGTGACACGCCTCATCGACTGGTCCACCGCAGAAGCACTCGCTTTCGCCACGCTCGCGGCGGAGGGCCACCGGATCCGTTTATCTGGTCAGGACACGCCTCGCGGAACCTTCAGCCAGCGGCACGCGGTCTTACATGAGATTGAGAGCGGGCGGATGCTCATGCCGCTTCAACAGGTCGCGCCGGATCAGGCGCCGGTGGAAATATACAACAGCCCTCTTTCTGAGGCCGGGGTGCTCGGCTTCGAATACGGGTACAGCCTGGACTGCCCTGACGGGCTGATCCTCTGGGAGGCACAATTCGGGGACTTCATCAATGCCGCCCAGGTCATCATCGACCAGTTCGTGGTGAGCGCCGAAGAGAAGTGGCGCCGGCTGAGCGGGCTGGTTCTCCTCCTTCCCCATGGATTCGAAGGGCAGGGACCGGAGCACTCAAGCGCTCGACTCGAGCGTTTCCTGGAGCTTGCCGTCAACAACAACATTCAGGTCGTGAACCCCACGACACCAGCTCAGTATTTCCACGTCCTCAGGCGCCAGGCGCTTCGCCAATGGAGAAAACCTCTGGTTGTGATGACGCCAAAGAGCTTACTTCGGCACGCGCAAGCAGTGTCCAAACTTGAGGACCTTGCGGAAGGCCGTTTCTGGCGAATCCTGCTCGACCGGACGACCGTGCCGGAGCGTGTCAAACGCGTGTTGCTCTGCACAGGGAAGGTCTACTACGATCTTGCAAAGATGCGGGAGGAACTCAAGCGTGACGACATCGCGATCGTGAGACTCGAACAGCTCTATCCTCTGGAGGACGAGGAACTGCGCGCCGCCTTGGCGTCGTATCCGGCGAAGGCGCCGGTGGTCTGGGTCCAGGAGGAGCCAGCCAACATGGGATCCTGGCGATATCTCCTCGCCAGATTTGGCGACAGGCTCCTGGGCACGTGGGCCTTCTCGTCGGTCTGTCGACCGGCCTCGGCTAGCCCCGCCACCGGGTGGCACGCACTCCATAAGATCGAGCAGGCGAAGCTCCTCAAGGTGGCATTCGATGTCCATTGAACTCAAGATTCCGACGATTGGGGAATCAATCACGGAGGTCCAGATCATAGACTGGCTCAAATCGCCGGGCGAGGCCGTTCACCAAGATGAACCCATCGTGTCGCTCGAGACCGAGAAGACCGTGCTCGACTTGCCCGCTCCTGTATCGGGAATTCTTGTCAGGACCCTCAAGAGCAGGGGCGAAACAGCCAAGATTGGCGAGGTGATCGCATACCTCGATGAGGCAACGGCCCTGAAAGATCCGACAGCACCCGCTATCCCCGGCACGACCCCCACGAGCAAACCAACGTCCATACCATTTTCCGGTCAGATGCCCGACACGATGCCGGCTGAGCACCGGCTCGGCGTCGAGACGGTGACGCCGACCGGACCCGTTCCGCAAATGGCACTCAACGAGCGGGAGGAAGAAGCTGTTCCCATGAGCCTTCTCCGGCGACGTATAGCCGAACGTCTCGTACAGGCCCAGCAGACGACGGCGTTGCTGACGACCTTCAACGAGATTGATATGACGGCGGTGATGGCGCTAAGGCAGGCCCATCAGGAAGCCTTCCAGCAACGCCACGCGGTGAAGCTCGGCCTCATGTCCTTTTTCGTCAGAGCGAACATTGAGGCTCTCAAGCTGATTCCGGAGCTCAACGCCGAGATCCGCGGGACCGACATTGTCTACCGCCACTACTACGACATCGGGATCGCCATTGGGAGCGGCCGCGGCTTGGTCGTGCCGGTATTGCGAAACGCTGAGCGCTTGGGATTTCCCGAGATCGAGATCGCTATCGCCGATTTTGCCCGGCGTGCGCTGGCTAATCAGCTTACATTGGAGGAATTACAGGGCGGTACGTTCACGATCTCGAATGGCGGGGTGTATGGCTCGCTGCTTTCTACCCCGATCGTCAATCCCCCGCAGAGCGGCATCCTCGGGCTCCACGCGATTCAAGACCGACCCGTCGCTCATGACGGGCAGGTCGTGATCCGACCCATGATGTACGTCGCGCTCACCTATGATCACCGGATCGTAGACGGCCGCGAAGCGGTGACGTTCCTCAAGCACATCACGGCGTGCATCGAAGATCCCGCCCGGATATTCCTGGAAATTTAAGAGACAGCCGTCCACCGCGAGCACGACATAAGGATCATCGGCGCAGGCTCTGGAAACTAATATGCCCCGTCGGGATCATGGTTGAAGAGCATCCGTGAACGACCACATTTCCACGAGCGCGGCCTGGGTCTATGCCATCGGCGATGGCATTCGGAGCCCGTTGCTAAATATGCTAGAATCCGCCCCCATGCCGGAGTGGCGAAATTGGCAGACGCAAGGGACTTAAAATCCCTCGGGCCCAAAAGGCCCATGCCGGTTCAATCCCGGCCTCCGGCACCAGTAACGAGGACTCCCTCATGCCCTTCCTGCTCCATTCCACTCCGTCACTTCCCCATTCATTATTCTGTCGTAGCCAACGCTGGGCCATTCCAGGTTCACGGTTTCACGTTCTTCGGCACTCAGGTGTCTGTAGCCTCTCGTTGTCATGGCAACACCGAAACCCAGCAGAGCCTGTGGTCTTGCACTCGGAGTTAGAACTCAAGCCTTGAGAATGCTGTATGAGTAACGGAGGGGATCATGGAAGTCCTCTTTATCGTTCTAGCGGTCATCGCTGCTGGCGCCGCCTTGGTCTTTTTCATGAACTCACCAATGGGACTGCACCTCATTCACAAAAAGAGCGCTTCAACCATACTCAACTGTGTTACAGCCATCCAACGCTCAGCGCCGCAGACCCCTCTCCACGAGATTTACTATTCTCTTGCGGAAGAAAGAAACCAAAAAAGCAAGTGGCTCGCCGATTTCGATTACTTATACTTGTTACGAGATGCCGGATGTTTCGATCCGAAAACGGCACCACAACCTGAACAATTTGCTGAATTAATGGCGAGCGTGGAGGAGAAGATTAGACTCCACGCAAGTGGTGTTGCTAAATGAATCAACGAGGGAAGTCGTAGACCGATTGAGTCCCTCATTTTGCGGGCCGAGCCGCAGCCGGTGAGCTGGTACAATGCAGGGGGCAGGTCAGCAGTTGCCTCAATCTCCAGTAATTTCTAGGTTCGGGACACGGTACCTTCAGGACTGGGAGTCTGGAGAGTCGTTACATACTGGCGAAGTCGCTCTTGCCCCCCACTCGATAGGCTGATGAATTCCAGACCAAACTTCTGTTGGGTGGCCCAACGGACCACCGCTACCTCAACCATCACTGGTGTGGTCGGTCCTTGATGATCAGGCAGATAGAGCTGCAGCGCCACATAGTCGCCTTTTCGTACGGGCGCCTGGCTCTCTACCGTACAGCCCCCCGCCGACAGATCATAGCCGGTGCCATCGCCAATCCTTACTCCATCTTGCAAGAAGGAAATCGGGAATTGAACCCAAAAACGTGGGAACTGCCGTCGTTCGTCGCTCGACGGACTCAGGACACGTTCCAGCGTCGCTCCCAGGGTGTGCAATGAGAAGCCCTTTTTGAGGAATTCGGTCACGCCCAACTCACGGGCCTGCTGCTCTCTCTCCTCCGTTGCATACCCTGTATGGATGATGACCGGCGTGTTTGGATCGAGGGTCCGAATCTCCCTGAGTACGTCCAGCCCCCCTATATCAGGCAACATCAAATCCAAAATCGTCACATTTGGTCGCTCCTGTCGGAACAGGTTCAACCCCGTTCGGCCCTTGTCCGCCAGGACTACCTCGTGTCCCTTGCGGCGAAGAACGACCTTGAGGAGATCCAAAATGCTTGGCGCATCATCGACCACAAGGATTTTTGCCATTGCACAAACTCTTTCTGCAGGTATCCCTGCACGTTCGTTAACATCTTCGGAGATCACTGGTCACAGCGATGGCTCCACAAGTCATGCAACTCTCTGTGAAGCAAATCACCCGCATACCATTGATAATTCAGATTCTTCCAAAGAGCAAGCGAAGCCGTTAAAAAATGATGGGGTCGAAAGGCCCTATTAGAAAACTTTCGACCAGCATTTGCAGTCATCGTGCCCGGCCCGTTTCTGTTCCACTCCTCACAAGGCAGTTGTTGCAAGAACGAGGCAGAAGTTGGTGATAGGGGAATGTTGCGCCATTTGTGCTCATGCTGTACTCGACGCTACCTCATTCCAGCTCACTTCTGGTCAAAGACGGCTGGTGCTCGTGGTATCGGAAGAATTCGCCGGTGAATATGGTGCTGGAAGGGGGGGGAATGTTATGGGGTGCTCTGCTGCCGGTGCTGAGCGTCTTTTGGCTCATACTGTCGTAGGTCCACATTTTTTGGCAGTTGCACCTGCTGAATGACCACGAAGGCGATCAATACGGCCAGGGCGACCATCGCGACCTTGAGTTCAAATGCTAACTTGTTCCCCGCCAGCCATGTCCTGAGCGCGTAGAGCATCCGGCGCACCTGACACCGCTTGACCATCGTACTGATCACCGGAGAACGCTCGTCTGTGGAATGGATCGTGCGGATACGTGCTTGGAATACTCCCTCCCGGGTCATCAGAGCGACAAGTTGCCCCGCCGCATCCACCACCGGTAGTTGCCGGACCCTATAGCGATCCATCAACTCCAATGCCTGTTCCTGCGTTTGTTCTTGTGAAATCGTGAAGAGCGGCGATGTCATCGCGAGATTGAGGGACGCTGTTTTGGGGTCTAAGCCCTGCGCGATCACCCTGACGGCCAGGTCCCGATCCGTGACAATCCCGATCGGTCTCAACCCGTTAACCACGATTACCGCGCTGATCTTGCGCAAGGCCATAAGCCGAGCCACGTGGTACACCGAAATGTTAGCGGGAGCCGTATGGAGGACGGGGTTAAGGCCAGGACGACTTTCGAGGGCGGATGTGTTCATGGGTTACCTTGTCTGCCAGAGCGACGGCCAGTTCCGGATCAGCCACGCGTACTACTGGCTCAACACTTTCAAGAATAGCTGACCATGCCTAGTTCGCCATAACTCAAACGAGGTACTGCAAAAGAGGCATCTGCTATGAGGGGGGAGTGAAAAGTAGGTCATGGGCAAGCTAAGGAGGTCAGCGGGTCCTCGCCTCCGACAGAGCCCCTTTTTCTACGGGATGCATTCCATTATAGAGTCCCTGCCCATCAAGGGGAGGGGCATCTCTCCACGAGCCACCCCGCCACCCCAACGGCTGCGAGCCGCGATTGCAGCAGAAGCTTCATACATTACGCGGGCTAAGCCCGAATGAGAAGATGGTCGATTAGCGCAGGTTCTTCGATGTGCATAGCTGCGGGGGCATCGATAAATCGTTTCAGTTTTATCCGGTCATTTTGGCTCACCTGAATCACTTCCACCGCGACCCAATGCTCGTGTACCCCTCTGACTTCCGCCAACCGAATGTCTATAAAGGACTCCTCGCCTTCCAACCATAATTGGACTTTCACAAAGTCGCCGGCTGTTAGGTGATCAGGGGTACTGAGCTTACACCCAGCCTCTACGGATTCGAGGACGCATCCGTCCGCTTCAAGTTGCCTGCTTCCGTTCACGAGAACGCAGTCAATCGTAAACTTCGGACTATCCCACCAGGTCGGTTGTTTTCCCTGAGCCATCATGTTGTGTGCAGAATAGTCTAGGAACTGGATGGGTGCCTATTCCTCAAGAGGTGGGGGAACTTACCCGAAATGGTGGTGTACGAGTAACAGTCCGTATTTCCTTCACCTACTCCCGGCCTTTGAAAGCACTAGTTCCTTAGATCTACTCATCAGGGATGTACATTGAATTTTCGGCTGTTCACGATGTTCCGCCGAAGATCTCCGGCCATCCACCGATGCTCGATCCCACCGAAGACCCGCTTCCTCAATTAAACAGCGGGAGCGTTCGAGAGGCATATCGAGACTCAGCTCTCTCTGCTAGAATCCAAATTCGATATGACCGGTTGGTTTCTCTTGTTTGTTTGAACGAGACCAACCAGAGAAACACGGAAGATCACGAACGAGGAGGATATTACTATGATAGGTCGGTCACCCTCTCAGCGATTCTTGGTAATTGGGAGCATTCTGGCAGGATCCGGCGTTGCTGCCGGCGCCTTTGGTGCCCATGCGCTCAAGGAAATTCTGGAGGCTCCCATGCTCCAAGTATTCGAGACCGCAACAAGGTATGTGATGTACCATGCCTTTGGACTTTGTATAGTTTCTTGGGCAATTGATCGTTACCCGGAACAACGTCTTGAAAAATCAGGATGGCTCTTTATCCTTGGGATTCTTCTCTTTTCAGGCAGTCTGTACGTGGTGTCTCTTGCGGGCATCCGATGGATGGGGGCTGTGACCCCGGTCGGTGGGCTGGCATTCATGGCGGGCTGGCTACTCTTAGGTTGGGGAGTCTGGCGGGCGGCGCTCCCTAGCCGTGGCGCGTGACACGCGAGAACAGATGGTTTGTCTTGCTTATTTGGCCTGTATTGTTGGTTTGGTTAAACGAGACTAACCAGATAAACCAAACAAATTAGATAAACCCTCGCTCGTCTCACTCGTCCCGCCAGTCTCGCGTTTCGCACGGCGGTCCTGCTAGGGCGTACAGCCGGCCGTTCTCTTTCCACTGATTGATCCCCAACCTCCTTGGGAATTCACAAAGGTCCCTTCGAGACGCTGGCCTTCTTTGCTAAATTGCAGACTATCTTCTTGAACCCGACCATCAATTTCCCACCGTAAGTAGACGTTCTCGCCCAGCACGATCGTTTCCACGAGTCCCGGCAAAGTGGTCCGTGTATTTCCTGCTGGTGGAAAGAGTAGCGAAAGCTTCTGCTCTTGATGGTGCTGTTGATGGTTATGAACGATCCACTGCCAGGTCCCGCACAGCCTGATCTGTCCGCGGAGCCCGCGCACACGATCTTTCCAATTCCGTATACGATCCCACTCCTGATAACTGGCCTGCAGGGCTTCGACTTCCAAACGAGAGGCTCGCTCCACGATCGTTACCATCAGGGTCGATGCAGATTCTCCCTGATTCTTCTGGGCCCATTCTGGGGAGGCAACCACGTCAGTGAGTTGCTTCAGTGAGTCATGCCAGGAGGCTTTCCCTTGTTGATCCAGCCATGCCAGGGTTTGCGAGGCTCCGGATAGTCGCTCGGTCACCGTCTCGAGTTGCTGATCTTTTACAGCCTGCCTGACAGTGGAGGCAAGGTGCCACGCGGCCAGACTGCCCATCAACCGAAGAACCGCCTCCGTCAGATCCGGCACCAGGAGTTCTTTCGCGAGCTTGGCCGGCAAGGGGTTGCCCCCCAATGTCCGAACCACATCGCCCAGCTGAAGCGCGGGACCGATTGCCGACACAAACAGGTTACTCGCTCCCTTGTCGGACTCCATCTTGGCCAGTTGATCAGAATGGGCACGAATGACTGATGGGAAATCTGGGGTGGAACTTGGAAGGGATTCGTCTGCCTTGGCATTGAGCCAGGCCCCGAACACGGAGACGACCACCATCACAAGAGCGAGACCGATACGTGAATGGGCTGGTCGAATAAATAGGAGGTGCTTGCGCATCACGTTACTCTACTGTGCTTTGGTTGGGACTCTCAAGCAACAGAATTGGATGGGAAACTCGTTAGAGGCCTTGGAAGCAGGTCTTGAGAAACGCGGCAGTTGCCCCCCAAGCCTCTGCCGTCGAATCGGCACGATAGCTCTCCACTCGTTGTTCATTACAAAACGCATGGGGGGTATTGGGGTAGGTCAGGATCTCAACACGTTTTTTATGCTCAGCTGCGGCAGCACGCAACCGGTCCACATCCTGACTGGGCACCCACTGGTCCTGACCTGCCTGGTGATAGAGCACCGGACAGAACAGATCTTTAATTGCGGTTTCCGGCTGCATCACTCGGCCGTAATAGACGACCGCTGCTCGAAGCCGTTTCCGTTGACAGGCGAACCGGAGTGCATACGTTCCGCCCATGCCGTAGCCGACCACACCATGGATATTTTGTTTAATGTGGTCGCGCGTATTCAAGAACTCACAGCAGGAATTGATGTCTTGCAGGACGAGCGATTCGTTCAGCTTGCCCATGAGTGCATCCGCAACCTCTGCGTTGGCCGTTACCATGCCCCCCAGCCGCCCGTACAAGTTCGGAATAATGACGCCGTAACCTTCGCACGCTAGCCTGGCGCCGAGATCCTTGATTTGCGCGGTCAGCCCCCACGCTTCATGCAATAAGACGAGCCCTGGGTAGAACCCTTTTTCCTGAGGCCAAAACTGAATACAGTCCACCTGCACATGTTTCGACACGCGTGTCTGGATATAGGGATCGACGGCGGCATCCGTCATGGTGGGAATGGCGACGCCACTCGGAAAGCGAGCTGTGCCGGTGCCGATTTGATCCAAGCTAAAGGGAGGAATGGTCGATGTCATTGCGATAATCTCTTTGCCTCAACGCGTTGTGGTCACGCGGGAATCTTATTGTTCAACATGTTTGGAATAACAGGGCAGCACCACGCAGGATGCTCAAAAAATCCATTCAGCAAGGCCGCAGCGAGCAACGAGGCGCGGCGTACACTTCGGCACGTTGAGCCTCTGAGCGATGCGAGAACGCCGGCGGCGGACTTCTTCAGCATCCTGTTAGACAGGGCTGACACTACGCGCAGGTACTATAAGGAGCAGGCCGTCGGGGTGTCAATCAGGCCGGTAGCCTGCATTATTCATGAGCGCTTCAGCTGCAAGAGCGGATTCGCTGCGCGTACGCGTGAAGCATCGTTCGTGAAGCGTGAAGCGCAGGAACAACGTATCAGTTGGTCTGATGATGTGATGATCTGTTGAGTCGTGCGGCTCGGCCCATTCATCAGATCGACAGATCAATAGATTCCGAAACTTCCTTACGAGATGCAAACGGCGAACTACGCTTCACGAGAAACGTGCGTTCGCGCGATTTCACGACGCACCGTCATGAATCATACGGGCGGGGTCGAGTTTTAGTTGACCTCGCGTTCGATGTTGACTACAGTTTTCTTACTCTCACGGCAGTATGACGACTATGCCAATAAGAATCGGTCTCATCGGTGCTGGCCGGCATGGCAGCCGATATATCCACCATCTCCTGCATGATCTGCCAGGGGTCAGCCTTGCCGCTCTCTGTCGGAAACGGGTTGGGGAAGGACTGCCTTCGCTCCCGACCACAGAGATCCCTGTCTATGGGGACTATCGCGCCTTAATCGCCGACCCGACAGTCGAAGCCGTCGTAGTGGTAACCCCTCCGTCGCTCTGCCTTGAGATCTGTCTCGAGGCCGTGCGGGCGAGGAAGCCGATTCTCATTGAAAAGCCGTTAGCGCCGACGGGCCGCGAAGCACGAGCGATGGTGACGGCAGCAGAAGAGGCAGGCCTGTTGCTGATGACCGCACAGACCTTACGCTTCGACTCGACGATTCTACTTTTGAAAGATCACTTGCCGGAGATCGGCCGGCTTCGGTACGCCACCTTCACCAGCCGGATTGAAACGAAGGCCAGCGACCAGGTTCGGTCACCAATACTCGGTCAGCGCGGGGCGCTCTTGGAATTTGGGGTTCACCTCTTGGACATGGTGCCTTTTCTCACCGGTGAGGAGCTGGTCACTGTCCGCTGCGAGCTGGACCAGCTTCCGACCGTGGCACCGGACACGATGGCAATTGTGCAGGCCCAGACCGCAAGCGGCATACGATGCGTCCTAGACATTGCACGAGTCGTTGCGGGGCGAGTTGCGAGAACAGAGTGGGTGGGAACCCAGGGGCAGATCGCCGCCGATTGGTATCACCATCGAGTGACCAGTGTCATCGGGGACCGCGCTCCTCTGGAATGGGTCGTACACCCGCAGCAGACGATCCTCGCCACGGTCCGCGCCTTCGTCCATGCCATTGAGACGAACACCCCGCCGCCTATCACCGGGCGTGATGGATGTCGCGCCGTCGAGGTAGCCGACGCCTGCTACCGTTCGGCAGAACTTGGCGGAGCCGCTGTCAGCGTCTCTTCTCTCCGCTAGCAGGATCGTCGCGCGAGACTGGTGGGATGGGCGAGACGAGGGAGGGTTCGATGTCCGAAGTCCGAGGTTTTCTGAACTTCGAATGTCGAGCTTCAAGTCGCGCCCTTCACGCCAGTCTCGCGTTTCACGCATTCTTCTAGGCATCGGCGACGATGTGTGTATCTGTTTCCTCCACCCCTTCGACTTGGTGAATTTTTGTAATCACCACATCCGAAAGGGCTCGTTCGTCCGTGACCGCGATGAACAGAATAATATCCGGTCGCCCGAAGCAGGAGTGGGCTTGTTCGACGCCGGGGAGGCGCTTGAGTGCCTGCAGCACATCTTTCGTCCGCCCGGCTTTGACCTTGATTAGGATGTAGGCTTTCGTTGCCATCGCGTCCTCCCGGTTAAAGTTATTGTGTGCCGCCAGGCATCTCCCGCCGTCGCTGGGCAAAAACCTGGTGCAGGTTCTCTCCCCGTTGCTCCAAGGCGGTACGCGCCTTCCCGATGAGTTCCATCAACGAATCGAAATTCGCCAGGCTGACGTTGAATTGACGAAAGCCCGGTGCCAAACGCTCTCGTTGATCGATCGCTGTGGCGACCCACTGATCACTGAGTGCCTCAAGCACATCCGACGTCCAGCCTGCCGAACGGAAGCGAGACGCGGCTTCGTTCGCACCGCCGTCCCTCTGTGCCACGAGTGCATGACTCAGAAATGCTTGCACGGCTGGATCACCGCTTTTCTGAAATACCGATTGAAATTGGATGACCGTCTTGATGACGCGATTCGCATCGGGAGTGCCTTCGGGCGGAAGTACATCAGCATCTTGCAACATCGCGAGGACGGCCATCGACGCTCCGACTGGCCCAGATGGGGTGGATGCACGATCAGGCGCTTGGGCCAAGATCGGACTGGCAGACCCCAAGATCAGGCCACCGAGAAGAAAACACAATGGCATATGCCCCGGCAGCATGATGTGGAACGCACGTTCCAACAGACTCGATCGGAGGCAGTGGAACGGCACAGGCATGGGAGGGATTATACAGAAGGGGAGGCGAGGGAGCTAGCGTTCGAACTGGTGCCATGACATTAGGGATAATGGAACCATATTTCTGCCGGCCCCTGTTGTTTCGATTGCAACGTTTCGACACGGTTTCTATAATCCACCAGCCCTGCGCCTTGCACCGGAGGCATCGATGCTCGCAAAAGTTCTGAGTGCTGCACTCGTCGGCATCGATGCGCATCTGATCGACGTGGAAGTCGATATTACGGGAGGACTTCCCCAATTCTCGGTCGTCGGTCTTCCCGATGCCACGGTGCGGGAGAGCCGCGATCGCGTCCGCTCCGCGCTCAAAAATACGGGCTTCCATTTTCCGGCAAAGAAAATCACCGTGAACCTCGCTCCCGCTGGAGTCAAGAAGGAAGGGTCCGGCCTCGACTTGGCTATTGCCATTGGGATTCTCGTCGCGGAAGAAGTCATTCCGTCCCAGAATGTACAAGGCCGCGTGTGTGTCGGTGAACTTTCACTGGACGGACGCATCAAGTCGATTACCGGCGCCTTATCCATTGGCATGGCCTGTCGGCCCGACTATAGTCTGCTCTTGCCGGCTGAGAACAGCCAAGAAGCGGCCATGGTACAAGGCGTGACAGCCTATCCACTCCACACGCTCCCCGAGGCCGTGGCATTTCTCAATGGCACGCTTTCGCTGGACCAGGCTCGCACAGACCTGAACCGGTTCTTTACCACGCGCCCGGTGGAAGATGACGACTATGGCGATGTGAAGGGACAAGACCAGGCGAAGCGCGCCCTGGAGATCGCTGCGGCTGGAGGCCACAATCTCTTGATGGTGGGACCACCCGGATCAGGTAAGACCATGTTGGCCAAACGTCTCCCGACGATTCTGCCCCTCATGGAGCCTGAAGAAGCGATCGAAACGACCCGCGTCCATAGCATCGCCGGACAATTATCGGCCCATCATCCACTGCTGACGGTCCGTCCCTTTCGTGCTCCACATCACAGTATTTCCGATGCAGGACTCATCGGAGGAGGAACAGTTCCCCGGCCTGGAGAAGTGTCCTTGGCGCACAATGGCGTGTTGTTCTTGGACGAATCTCCGGAGTTTCGCCGTCCCGTCCTGGACGGATTACGACAACCGCTGGAAGATGGGCATGTGACCCTTACCAGGGCCAGCGGCTCGCTCCGCTACCCTGCGCGATTCATGTTGATCGCCGCGATGAATCCCTGTCCCTGCGGATACTATGGGGACCCCACGCGTGAATGCGTCTGTACCCCGCACCAAATCCGCCGCTATCGAGCGAAATTGTCGGGGCCACTTCAGGATAGGCTCGACATTCACATCGAGGTCCCGCCGGTCTCCGTGCGAGACTTGCACGATCACGGTCCTATGCCGGAGAGTTCAGCCACGATTCGATTACGCGTGCTGGCAGCACGTGATCGGCAGCTCCATCGGTATCGTCAAGACGGGATTCACACGAATGCTCAGTTGAAGCCGCGGCTTCTGAAGCGGTATTGTGGCCTGGAGACTCCGGCTCAGAAGCTCCTCGAGCAGGCACTGACCAAACTCGGATTGTCTGCTCGGGCCCATGGGCGCATTGTGCGTGTAGCAAGAACCATTGCCGATCTTGCGGGCTCTGATAAGATTGAGCCGCTGCATGTAGCGGAAGCGATTCAATATCGCAGTCTCGATCGTCGGATGGAGTATTGACGATTCCCTATGGGGTTCACCTTGAAAGTCTTTCTCTGGTGGTTCATTGTCGGCGCCACTATGGCGCTAGCCGTGATCATGCTGCAAGGCGGCATTCGAGAAGCTATGCAAACGCAGGGGTCCGTCTGGGGGCTCAAATTGGTCGAGCTGTTGACGACCATCCTTGGAGGGGGACTGCTCGGCGGCTGTATCGCATTGATTCTAGATCGTATCAAAAGGTCATAATGAATGGTTGCACATCGTAGTGAAATGAGGCCCTATATGGACGTGGAAGTGGGTTCGAATCTGTACCGCAACACCGACGGCATGATTGAAATCGAGGGCGTTCCCCAGATTCAAGTGGCACTGAAACCAATGACGGGCGACTTACTCGTGACCTTTGCGTTGTTCGACGCAGAAGGAAACGTGACGGCAAAACTCGTCGATAGCACCTTGATGATCAACGAACGACGCGCCTACGAAGTGACTAGAACCCCGCAGAGCCTGCTGCTCACACATCCAGCCTCGGGAACCATCATCTTACAGATGGACGTGAAGGCGCCCGACGTGGTGGCCTTCACCAAAGGGGAGTTCCATACGATCAAAGGGCATGTGATCCAGGTATCTCCCGTCGAGTGGAAAATCGACAGGCTCCGTGTCAGCGAGACGACGCACGATCTAAATGGCGGGTCCGTCGTCCTCGGTTGATAGAGGGCACCGCGTCCTACCCCGCGACCGTCGGCACGATGACGATGTGCTGGTCTTTCAGTTCCACAGTCGCCGTATCTCCATCGCGCAATTCGCCCTTGACCAATTGACGCGCCATCGGCGTTTCAATTTCCTGTTGGATCAATCGCTTCAACGGCCTCGCGCCATAGACCGGATCGTAGCCTCGCTCGCCCAGATACCGTAAGGCTGCCGGCGTCACGGACAGAGAAATTCTTCGTTCTGTCAAACGTGCCCGCAACCGCTCGAGTTGAATCTCCACAATCTTCGTGAGCTGCTCCGTCTCCAGAGCATGGAATACCACCGTCTCGTCGACGCGGTTCAAGAACTCCGGACGGAAGTATTCCCGTAATTCCGCCATCACGAGGGAACAGACCTCGGCATAGGAGGCGTGCCGTTGCTGCGCCTCAAGAATCTGCGGGCTCCCGATGTTCGATGTCATGATCAAGACAGTGTTTTTGAAATCAACGGTCCGTCCCTGAGAATCTGTCAATCGTCCGTCGTCCAATACTTGGAGCAAGACATTGAAGACGTCGTGATGGGCTTTTTCAATCTCGTCGAACAGAATGACAGAGAACGGGCGCCGCCGGACAGCCTCGGTCAGTTGTCCGCCTTCTTCATAGCCGATATAGCCTGGCGGAGCCCCGATCAGACGGGCAACCGTATGTTTTTCCATATACTCGGACATATCGATTCGAATCAGGTTGGCGTCGTCATCGAAGAGCGTCGCGGCAAGGGTCCGCGCCAGCTCGGTCTTTCCGACCCCGGTCGGACCAAGAAAAAGAAACGAACCGATGGGCCGATTCGGGTCTTTGATGCCGGAGCGCGCGCGGAGGACTGCATCTGCGACAGCCTGCACCGCTTCATCCTGTCCAACCACGCGCTGATGAAGCAGTTCACCCAGCTTTAAGAGTTTCTCCGTTTCGCCTTCGATCAGTCGAGAGACAGGAATTCCCGTCCAGCGACTCACAATAGCTGCAATGTCGTCTTCATCGACCTCTTCTTTGAGCAACCGGCTTTCACTCTGTCTCTTGCCGAGCTCCTCCTGCTCCAACGCGAGTTCCCGCTCAAGGCGTGGCAACTCTCCGTACCGTAGTTCTGCTACACGATTCAGATCATAGGCACGTTCCGCGCGCTCCATCGCCTGCTTGACCTCTTCCATCGCTTCTCGAGTCTTGCGCAGCCGTGACACCGAGGCTTTTTCAGCGTCCCATCGCGTCTTGAGCGCCTGCAGATCTCCCTGCTTCTCACCCAACTCATGCTCAAGCGTCGCCAACCGCGCCTGGCTGGCCTGATCCTGTTCTTTCCGCAAGGCTTCCCGCTCAATCTCCAACTGCATCACCTTGCGCGAGACCTCATCCAGTTCCGCCGGCAAGCTATCGATTTCAGTACGCAGACAGGCTGCCGATTCATCGACCAGATCGATGGCTTTGTCCGGAAGAAACCGATCGGCGATGTACCGGTTCGAGAGTTTGGCGGCAGCAACCAGCGCGGCGTCTTTGATGCGCACGCCATGGTGCACTTCGTAGCGCTCCTTGAGTCCGCGTAGAATCGAGATGGTGTCCTCCACCGTCGGCTGCTTGACCAGCACCGTCTGGAACCGCCGTTCCAATGCTGCATCCTTTTCAATATGTTTCCGATATTCATCCAGCGTCGTCGCGCCGATCAAATGTAATTCACCGCGGGCCAGCATCGGCTTAAGCAGATTGGCGGCATCCATGGACCCTTCTGCCGCCCCCGCTCCCACGACCGTATGCAGTTCATCGATGAAGAGCAAGACTCGCCCTTCTGACGCCTGCACCTCTTTGAGAACGGCCTTCAATCGTTCTTCGAATTCGCCGCGAAACTTAGCGCCGGCCACCAACGAGCCCATGTCGAGGGTAATGACGCGCTTGTTCTTCAGGCCCTCGGGCACGTCTCCTTTGATAATGCGAATGGCAAGCCCTTCGACGATCGCGGTTTTCCCGACCCCCGGTTCGCCGATGAGCACCGGATTATTCTTGGTTCGTCGAGAAAGAATCTGGACGACGCGACGAATTTCCTCATCACGCCCAATGACGGGATCCAATTTCCCTTGCCCGGCCAACCGGGTGAGGTCACGGCCATACTTCTCCAACGACTGGTAGGTGCCTTCCGGGTCCTGGCTCGTCACACGCTGAGACCCTCGTACCTGTTGCAACGCGCCCAAAAGCCGTTCCTTCGTCAGGCCGAGTTTCTTGAAGACACCCCCTTCCTGGACCATGGCGAGGATGACATGTTCGACACTGAGATAGTCGTCTTTCAAGGTACGTTGTTCATCTTCGGCTTTGGCCAAAACCTGGCTGAGCCGCGAGGCAAGGTGGAGTTGGCCGGGGCTTGCCCCAGCGCCCTGTACTTGCGGCAGCTTTGCGAGCGCCTGCTCCAGCGCCTGGCGAACGGAGGGCACCGACAATCCTGCCTGTTCGAGGAGAGAGGAGGCGAGACCCCCATCCTGTTCGACAAACGCGAGCAGGAGGTGCTCCACATCTATACCCTGATGGCTCCGCCTCGTAGCATGGGACGACGCGGTCTGGAGCGCCTCTTGTAGTTTGATCGTCATGCGATTCATATCCATTGGACCACTCCTCTCCACTCGGATGTGTTGCCCATATTAACGTCCATATTATTACATAAGCATAGGATGCGGGAAGTCAACCTCCCGCGAGGGTCCCTTGGCTTGACCCGACAAGTTCTCGCAGACTATTGTCTTCCATGTCACGAATTCTGACCGAAACACTCGCGCTCTATCGAAACGCCTTCCGCAAAACCGGCGAATCCCTTGCCCGGGGCTGGATGACCATAGTGGCTATGGTAGGATTTGGGCTTCTGTTGGTGCTCGCCGCCCAGATTGCATCGTCGCTCGGCTTCGCAGGAGGTTTTCTGCTGGGCGCAGTGAATGCGCTCCTGGTTGGCGCCACCCTGAGCCTGATCCAGCAATCGATTACCCATGCACGGGCACTGACCTTCCACGACATTCTTGGCAGCGTCGGCCACTACTTTTGGGATGTCATCGGCATAGGATTCATTCTGTGGCTACCGCTTATGGCTCTCGACATGAGCATGCAGACAAATCCGTATGGTCAACTTCTCTCGTACGCGGTTCTTCTGCTCCTCTTTCTCTTGCTGAACCCAGCACCGGAGATTATCTATCAAGTTCGGCATGGTTCTCCGCTCGAAGTATTCAAGACCTCGTATGAGTTCGTCCTCGAGAATTGGATTGAATGGTTTCTTCCGCTTACGATAATCCTGATCCCCATCGTCCTCTCGCCCATGGGACTGCAATCGCTTTTTTCCCTCTCCAGTCAAGTGGGCAGGGGGGCGGGTTTGGATTTTTTTCAGCTCCTCGTGCTGCCCTTCACGATCCTAGGAAGTTGGCTGGACTACATCGGTATCCCCCCCTCAATCAGCTGGTATCTCGAGCTGCTCTTCACCCCACCACTTGCCGTGGCCATGTTAGTGTTTCGTGGCCATCTCTTTGCATCGCTGCATGGGGTGTCACGCCGCCAACGCCGATTTCTCTCACCATTTAACTAGGGACAAGTATTGTGGTGGACAGGGAGTGTTTCCGACTCTCCTGACTGGAAGCCGCTCAAGCCTTTCTGGCCCCTTCACCCTATACAGGGGCAGGTATTTTACGAGAGCGTGTGTTTACCTGATCGCTTGAGTGGACCAGGAAAATAGTGTATGGAATTACCTACAGCTTCTACAGTTACCCTTGCGTCCTAAGGCTGAGAAAGAGTTTCGCTCGTGCGCATATCCATCTTCTGGCGAATAGTTCTGACCTCCCTCATCATCATCGTGGTGATGGCAGGGGTAAATCTGTATGCTTTGTTTCAACTACGCCAGCTGACTGCGTTAAGTGCCAACATGGCCACGCACCATTACCCGGCAATCGAATCGGCCAAACATCTGCTCACCGTGCTCTACGCCCAACTCAATAGCGAAAAGAAGTATCTGGCCGTCCGCGATGCCACGTTCTTACAACATTTCGACGAAGAGGTAGACGAATTCCATCGCGGACTCCAGAGCCTCGAATCACAGGAACTCACTCCCCAAGGCATTCAGCTACTCGAAGACACCAAGCACCTGCAGCAAGAACGACTCATGATTCTCCACGCAGAGTTGGAGAACCGCCTGTCGACTCCGGCACCGCCGTCTGTGGACTATGAAGGTCGACGAGACGCCTTGACGGACCGCATAAGCGCCACACTCCAACAGTTTATCAATCTTCACGAGACGGGCATCAGTGTCGGCGTCAGCCGGTCACGGGAAAACTCGGCGCAAGCCGAAGCGGTGACTGAGCAACTGGTTCTGCTCGCGCTCGTATTTGGCATTGCGCTCGCAGGCTTTGCCAGCTACACGGTCCTGCGCCCACTGCGCCAGTTGCAGAGCCATATCAAACAGATCGGGCAGGGCAATTTCCGCACATCGCTGAATATTCGAGCCCCCAGCGAGTTGCGAGACCTCGTCGAGTCCGTAAATTGGATGGGCTCAAAACTACAAGAGCTGGATGATATGAAAGGGGAGTTTCTCGCCCACGTCTCCCATGAATTACGCACGCCCATGGCCTCGATCCAAGAGGGTACGCATTTGCTGTTGGATGAAATTCCGGGCCCCTTGTCGCAAGAACAACGCACGACCTTGCGCATCATGGCAGACAGCAGCCGCCGACTCATCACCCTCATCTCCACCATTCTGGATCTCTCCAAGATGGACGCCGGGATGATGGAGTATCGAATTGTCCCAACGGACCTCAAGCGCGTCGCAGATATGTCGGTTAACAAAGTCCAACTCCTCGCCGATGCCAAGCATGTGCAGCTGGTGCTGGAAACTCCAGCACAACGTGTGTGGGTCAAGGCGGATGCGCTTCGAATTGAACAAGTGCTCGATAATTTGATCTCAAACGCCTTGAAATTCAGTTCAGAAGGAGGCATTGTAAAGGTACTCATGAAGCCGGACCAGAACGCGGGGGTCCTTGAGGTGAGCGTGACCGATGGCGGACCCGGCATTCAGGCCGAAGACCTGCCCTATATTTTCGAACGCTTCTATCAAGGACGCACGAAGGGCAAACATGCGACGCCAGGGAGCGGCCTCGGCTTGGCACTGGCAAAAAAAGTGGTCGAAGCGCACGGGGGACGGATTTGGATCGAAAGCGAAGCCAAGAAGGGAACGACAGTACGCTTTATCCTACGCCTCACAAAACCAGGAGAAACGGCGTGAAGACTGTCCACCGGGGCTTCACCTCGGGAGTCTTGTCCTGTCTATTCCTCCTTGCGGGATGCGCGGCATGGTCATCAGCCCCGCAATTTTCACAGCCCTACTTCGTGGTGAGTACGGGAGAGGCAAAATCCCTCCAGGCGTTGGCGAAGAAACAAGAGGCGCTCGCCCAGAAATGTGCCGAGCGCAACTCCTGCGACCATGTCTACTTTGCGCGGGCTCTGCTGGGGCTCTATGAAAGTCGAGATACCGCCTCGAAGTACTTCGGGAAAGTGATCGCCTTCGCTCCCAAGAGCCAGCTGGCCTCCTCCAGCAAGCTCTGGTTACAGCTGCTCGAGTATCACGCCGCTCCCGTAGAGCAATCCTGGTTCCAATCGGTCATAGCGGCCCCGGCCATTTCAGAAAGTCGGACGATCCTGGCTCAGGTCTCAGATCGTCTGGTGCGAGACTTGCTTGATAGAGAGGTTACCATCCAGCAATTGCGGGCCATAACGGATGTGGAATCCCAGACCCTGGAAAGCCTCCAGCGTGAATTAGCCGAGCGTGAACGGAAGATGGACAGCAAGAAAGAGACCGCAAGAGGTTCGACCGATACAGGCATCGTGCAGTCCCTACAAAAGCAACTGACGGAGCGAGATAGGAAAATAGAGGAATTGACGAGCCAATTGGATGCATTGAAGCGCATCGACCAGGAAATGCGGGATAAGGTTCGTCCTATTCGACCCCCATCGACAGTTGCACCGCCACCGACTGCGCCGGAACCGACGACACCGTAGAAGGAGCTTCATGGAAAAAGAGCATATTCTTGTAGTCGACGATGAAGAAGGACTGTTGCATCTTGTGAAGATGCGGCTGACCGCCATGGGCTTTGACGTCACAGGCTGCACCACCGGGCGTGAAGCCCTCGCCGCAGCCAAAAAAGACCGGTTCGACCTTGCCATAACCGACCTCCGGCTGGGTAGTGAAGACGGATTAGATGTGACGGAGGAACTACTGCGGATTCATCCAGGCCTTCCGGTTATCATTCTGACGGCCCACGGCAGCATCCCTAATGCCGTGGAAGCCATGCAGCGCGGGGCCTTCGGATATCTCACCAAACCGTTCGATGACAAGGAACTCAAGGCCAAGATCGAAGAAGGGCTCTCTCCGCAACGGATGCGAGGAGAAATCCAGCGACTCAAGTCTCTCGTCAACGAATTGTATGGCATGGAAAACATCGTCGCGAGGAGTCCTGCGATGCAGCGCATACTCCAGCAAGTAGTGCAGGTGGCAGACTCCGACGCGACCATTCTCCTGTTCGGAGAAACCGGGACAGGCAAAGAAGTGTTTGCTCGCGTCATCCATTCGAACAGCCGACGGAGTAAAGGGCCGTTTGTCGCCCTCAATTGCGCGGCCATTCCAGAAACGCTCTTCGAGTCTGAACTCTTCGGACACGTACGCGGCGCGTTTACCAGCGCCCATGGCGCCAAGAAAGGCCTGTTTCAAAGCGCCAATGGCGGCACGCTCTTTCTCGACGAGATCGGCGAATTACCGCTCTCGATGCAGGTTAAACTGTTACGGGCCGTACAGGAACGGGAAGTCCGCGAAGTGGGGTCTGAAATTTCAACGAAGATCGATGTACGAATTATTGCCGCAACCAATAAAGACCTCGGCGAAGCGGTGAAAAATGGCACATTCCGGAACGATCTATACTACCGCATCTCTGTCGTCCCGCTGTTTATCCCTCCGCTTCGTGACCGCCGAGATGACATTCCCTTGTTGGCCCAACAGTTCCTGACCGCAAGTGGAAAGCGGGCGAATAAAATTTTGCGCGGATTTACACCTGCCGCCCTCAATCGGCTACTCACGCATCCCTGGCCAGGAAATGTCCGCGAATTGGAAAATGTCGTTGAAAAGGCCGCCGTGATGACGCGCCAAGACATGATTACGCCGGACCTCTTGCCCTCGATGGGCACATCACCGGACGCGCCACTCAAACCGCTGACTGAAGCAAAGGAAGAGTTTGAGAAAACCTATCTCAAGAACGTCCTGCAACTCACCGGCGGCAACATCTCACGCGCCGCCCAATTTGCCGGACGTTATCGGGCTGACTTCTACAAAATGCTCAAAAAATATGGCCTGCACCCCTCAACCCTGAAGGCCAAAGCGGAAGCCGATCTTGAAGAGCTGGAAGAGCAAGACGATCTTACGGAAGCCAAACGCTAGGACCGTATTTTTCTTTGCGGTGACCGAGCGACGGGATCAGCCAATCTTCCCTCGGCCAAAGGATTCAGCAGGATCGAACCAAGCAGACGCCGCCTAGCAGCATCCGTATGTTCTGAAGAACAACCGGGGGGACACATTCAGTGGCCATGTGGCATCACGCCGATCCCGACCCCGGCAGCTTAAAACAAGAGAAACGGCGGGCAGTGTTCATCCGGCCACGCCAATTCCATAAACCGATGAAGAGCCGCCGGTCTGGGCATGCAGGGTGTGGAGCTGGCGAGAGGAATTGAACCTCCAACCTGCGGTTTACAAAACCGCTGCTCTGCCATTGAGCTACGCCAGCCAGAATGAGATGGGTGCGCGCGGACTTCGCACATGTCGGTCGAAAACCTAACAACTGCGTCTAAGACTGTCAAGCGTGCCGGGTACGAGGACGACTAGATTTTGTTGAAGCCAGCCGCAACACCATATGACATGACGGCGTCAGTACAATAGACCCCGTGCTGCGAGTGATCGAAACGCGACTCGTACTCACTACGTAGTTGTAGGAGGGGGAGTGGAGTCATCGGAAGAAATATGGTTGTGAGGCTCAAGGGCTTCGTCGAGAACTCGGAGCGACTCATTGAGGAGGTCTGTTGCACAGCTCATGGTGACGTGAATTTGTTGGAGAGCCTCCACCCATCGCCCTTCCTGATGGAAAGTTTGAAAACGGCGATGATGTTCGTCCATGATCGCTTGCTTCGCATCCAGCATGAGACTATCGGCGGCTGTCATAGGTGCTTCCCAATCGTGTGCTCAAGGTCGCACGGTAACAGACCCTGTATCTATACAGCAACCATACGAATGGGTGGATGATGTGATAGTTTAATATTGCCATATAAATATCTGTATTAGTGCGAGAAATCTAAAATCAACACTTCGAATACCCAACCTTTATTCTTTAATCGCTACAATACAATATCCGGCTGTTCGTCCTTTGCATTCCGTGAACTGAAGCGACTCTCTCGCTTGGCGGTTCGCCAATCGCAGGTTTATCTTCCCTCGAAAAGGAACGCCCGGCTGAATTCCAGGCCAGAACAGCCTTCATCGCTCAGCTCGGCACAGAATTTACATACAGTTTACGAGGAATTGACTGAACTGGAATATGTCCCGGTTAGGGTAGAGGCACGAGAATAGGCAGGAACCATTCACACGATCTCTGGAGCAGGTCATGAAGAACACAGGCGCCTATCTGTTCGTGCTCACGATCATTCTCTTACTCGCCACACCTATCGTTCAGGCGATTCAGCATTGCTGGCCATGCGCGCACGAATCATCTTTCCTCTTCTTCGGATGCCGACAAGGCAGCACCGCGCGACGATGATCACATTCGCTCAAAGTATGGATGCCATCATCTCTCCACACTGCGCCATGAAAACCGACAAAATTGGAAGCGCATTTATGAAACACAGTGACCGCATCATCGGGCGCCATGCTGTTCCTCTTCTCAGTCGGTCGAGATGCCTGGAATGCTTTCTCGCGTCACGAATAGACCATGACACAAACCACAATGGAACAGACTCGCTCGAACAGCTGGCCCAAGCAATTCATCAATGCGCTCACGGCCTATGACATCACACGTGTCTGGTAAGCCGGCACGCGTTTCATCCTGAGCCTGCTTACTCTGACGATCCTCCTTGGCCTAGCAGGCGGCGTCGTAAAAACGTTTCTCGACCTAAGGCTTCTCCTATCCGCCGATGTGGAAGTGGCTCTTCGACAGGTAGTGGTGGACACCTTGACCTTGCTGGCGGTCGTAGAAGTGTGGAAGACCACCCTCGCATACTGCTCTGACGGACGCGTCCGAGTCACGTTTATCATCGACACTGTCCTTGTCGTGATGCTGACGGAGGTCATTTCACGATGGTGCACGGGCGGGGAGTGGCATCAATTCGCGATACTGGGAGGCATCTTAATCACGCTGGGTATCATGCGCATCTGGCCGTCCGATACAGCCCGGCGCCGACGACGTTCACGCGACAGGTCAATCAACCGGGGCTCTCATTTTTCTAATCTAACCAGGAGGTGCCAATGCCTATAAGTCCTCTTCTTGAGTCTGATCAGGATGTTCATCCTTTACGATGGGAGCCTCTTCATTTCGATGCGCTCACAGCAACTATTCTCGACCATCTCAACGAGCAGACCGTCATCAGTCTGGATTCGCTCATCTACCTCATGCCCCAATACGCCTGGAATCAAATCTTCCATACCGTCGACCAACTCGCCCGATGCAACAAGGTCGTCCTTCGCCGACACCAATTTGAGTACATGCTTTTCTCCACCCATTTCTTGGCATAGCCACATCCGTTCCTAGAAGGATGCTGAGAAAGTCGCTATTCTCACCCGCCCGCCCTGAGTCTGCCAAGACAGCCTCTTTGCCAGGGACGCGCCTTTCCCCATGCAGGTTCTCGATACACGTGTAGCGTATCGTGCAGGACAAATTGACGATTGATCCATTGCCCATTGAATCAATGAATCAATTCATGCACCGGTTGACTCTTCTCACCAAGAAAAGATCAACCGCGCTGAACGATCAAGGAGCCTTACTGCTATGCGGGATCGTTTCTGGAAGGTCCCGACGGAGTGGTATGGCGGATGATCTTGCCTTCCACGAGATAGACCACCAGCTCGGCGATGTTGGTGGCATGATCGGCCATCCGTTCGAGATATTTGGCAATGAAGCTTAAGCGAATGGCGCGTGAAATCGTGCGAGTGTCCTCGAGCATGAAAGACAGAAGCTCGCGGAACAACTGCTCCATCAGATCATCCACGGAGTCGTCGTCCGTAAGCACCTTCCGAGCGAGCACGGCATCATCCTTGACGAACGCATCGATGCTTTCCTTCACCATCACCCTCGCCATTTTACCCATCCGCGGGATATCGATGTAGGGTTTGAGTTGCGGCTCTTCGTTCAGCTCGATCGCCCGCTCACAGACATTCTCTGCCAAGTCGCTGATTCGCTCAAGTTCGGTGGCGATTTTCATCGCCGTCGTCACCAAGCGCAAGTCTCGTGCGGCAGGCTGATGGAGGGCCAGCAACCGGATACTGTCTTCGTCGATTTCCACATCCAACGCGTTGAGCTGGTGGTCCCGCTCGATGACCTGGCGGGCCAGGGTCGAGTCGCGAGACACCAGTGCGGTGAGGGCCTTGTCGATCTGATCTTCCGCGAGCCCGGCCATTCGCAGGAGCTTGGTTTTCAACTCGGAGAGTTCTTCATCAAAGTGGCGCTGTGTCATAATGTTCACCCAAATCGTCCGGTGATGTAGTCTTCGGTCTGCTTCTTGGAAGGCGTAGTAAAGAGGTGCTTCGTGAGGCCAAACTCCACCAGTTCGCCGAGGTACATGAACGCCGTCCAATCGGAGACCCGCGCCGCCTGCTGCATATTGTGCGTCACGATCAGGATTGTCACACCGCGTTTCAGGTCGAGCAACAATTCCTCGATACTGGCCGTGGCGATCGGGTCCAGCGCCGACGTCGGCTCATCCAACAATAGCATTTCCGGATCGGTGGCCAAGGCACGGGCGATACAAAGCCGTTGCTGCTGACCGCCGGATAGGGACGTCGCCCGCGCGAGTAACCGATCCTTGACTTCTTCCCACAAGGCTGCGCTCCGCAAGGCCTGTTCGACCTTCTCATCCAACACCTGCCGTTCGGTGGTCCCTCGAACCCTCAGGCCGTAGGCGACGTTCTCATAAATGGACTTGGGAAACGGGTTTGGTTTTTGAAACACCATGGCGAGCCGCATTCGCACCTCGATGGGATCGACCTCGCTCGCCAGGATATTGCGGCTATCGGGATAGAGCAGAATTTCACCCTCGTAGCGGTTCCCTGCATAGAGATCGTGCATCCGGTTGAAACAGCGGAGAAAGGTAGATTTTCCGCAGCCTGAAGGCCCGATCAATGCCGTGATCTGGTATTCGGCGACGGGGATCGACAAGTTCTTCAACGCTAGCCGGCTCCCATAGGAGAAACTGAGGCCTCGTGTCTCTGCCTTGAGCGGCTTGGGCCAATCCTGAGCGCGGGGTGATTCAATGAGATCCATGCTACCAGGTGACTTGCTTTCGCATGCGATATCGTAAATAGATGGCCACACCGTTCATGGTGAGGGTCATCCCGACCAAGAGCACGCCGGCAGCCGCCGCGTTGCCGGCGAAGTCCTCGCCCGGCCTCGAAACCCATCCGAACATCTGAATGGGCATGACCGTAAAGGGGGACAGCAGCCAGTCAAACGAGATATACGGCGGCTGCGTTGTGAGGGGAGCCGGAGGCAGAAAGGCAATAAAGGTCAGGGCGCCGATCGTGACAATGGGTGCAGTCTCACCGATCGCTCGGCTCAAAGCCAGGATAATGCCGGTCAAGATGCCAGCCGCGGAATACGGCAGCACGTGATCTGCGACCGTCTGCCATTTGGTGGCGCCCAACGCGTAGGCCGCCTCGCGGATCTCCAGCGGAATCGCGCGAATCGCTTCACGCGTCGTTACGATCACCACCGGGAGAATCAACAGCGCCAACGTGAGGCCCGCCACAAGAATGCTCTCGCCCAGGCCCAAGATGTAGACGAACAGCCCGAGCGCCAGTAAGCCATAGATGATCGATGGCACGCCGGCCAGGTTCGTGACCGTCACCTCGATCAATTCGGTTATCCACGTGCGCCGCGCGTACTCTTCCAGGTAGATCGCCGCTGCGACGCCCAAAGGCACACCCACGACCGCCGTGACCAGCATGATCAAGGTCGAACCGACCCACGCCGGAAGGATGCCCGCTTGTGCGGCATGACGAGACGGAAATGACATCACGAACTGCCAGTCGATTCGCGTGATACCTTCGAACAGAAGTGCCCCGAACAACAACACCAGCGTTCCGACTCCGATAGCGAGTGAACAGAGACCCAATACCTTGAACAATGCCTCGGCGATCTTGCGCCGTGCGATGGAGGGGAATGGAGATGGAGAGGACTGTGCCGACATCAGTACACCTCCCGAAACCGCTTCCGCATCATATGTCCCAGGATATTGAAGGCGAAGGTCATCACGGCCAGCACGAGCCCGGCGGCAAAAATGCTCTGGTAGCCAATGCTGCCATGGGGCAGATCACCCAGAGCCACTTGGACGATGTAGGCGGTAATGGTGGCCGCCGGCTCCAGAGGATTCCAGGTCAGATTCGGGTTCTGTCCCGCAGCGATCGCTACCACCATGGTTTCGCCGACCGCACGCGAGATTCCCAGCACATAGGCGGCCACGAGGCCGGACGTGGCGGCCGGCACCACTACTCGCCAGGCCGTCTGCAGACGGGTCGCTCCCATTGCATAGGAACCTTCCCGCAACACCATCGGCACGGCACGCATCGCATCCTCGCTGAGGGAGATCACAAACGGCATGATCATGATGCCGATGACGATACCGGGACCGAGCATGTTGAACCCCGGCAGATCCGGCCAGAGCCGTTGGAGCGAGGGGGTGACGACGAGCAGCGCAAAATACCCGTACACGACGGTCGGGACCGCGCCCAGAAGTTCTAACGTAGGCTTCATGACCTCCCGCAAACGAGATGAGGAGAATTCGGAGAGATAGATCGCAGCCACTGTCCCGATAGGAATCGCAACCAGCAGACCAACCGTGCTGGTAACGAGGGTGCCGGCGAGCAGGGGGAGGATCCCATAGTGAGGATCGGCAAAGAGGGGAGTCCAGAGCGTATCAGTGAAAAAGTCCGTGAGCGGCACGGTCCTGAAAAACCCCACCGATTCAGAGAGGAGTACGGCGATGATCGTCACAGTCGTGGCCACGGACGTCAGCGCGGCAAACAACAACCCGCCCTCGATCGCCCATTCGCGTCGCTGACGGGCACGGCGGCGTGCAGCCGCCTCCGCTCTGGCGTCTGGCTTCTTGATAGGAATCGCCTCCTCCATCGCCACGATAGACTTACTCATCAATCAATCGATCGACCTCTTGATATGCACGTCCTTTGGAATCAGGGCAAGAACAGGAGCCTGCTGGATGTCTACCGTTTGGGGGGACGACTCATGATCTCTTCAACCGCAAGTCCGACTTCAGGTACACCGCCAAAACCGGTGCCCACGACGCCTTTTTTGAACCGCTCACGCGCCATACCATACGCGTGTTCCGGCAAAGGGATATACCGGACTTCTGCGATCAGCTTGGGGCCTTCCATCAGGTAGTAGTCGACGAAGTCTTTCACCTCTGACCGCTTGGCGGCAGTTTCGCTGACATAGATGAAGAGGGGACGTGAGAGGGGCTGATAGCTGCCTTTGAGGACATTCTCCGCGCTGGGCAGCACCGGTCCACCCTTTCCGATAATGGCGACCGCTTTCAACTTCTTCATCTGCGCTGCGTAATAGGCAAATGGGATGTACCCCAACGCATTCTTATTGTTCTCGATCCCCTGTACAAGCACATTATCGTCTTCGCTGGCAGTGTAATCACCACGGCTGGCCTTGGGCCTTCCCACAATGGCGTCGGTAAAGTAATCGAACGTGCCAGAATCGGAGCCGGCGCCAAAGAGCACGAGCGGTGCGTCAGGCCAGTCAGAGTGGATCTGGTTCCATCTGGTGATTTTGCTCTGCGCCGCTGGCTCCCAAATCTTCTTCAACTCTTCGACCGTCATCGAGGTGATCCAGGTATTCTTCGGGCTCACTGCCACCGTCAAGGCATCGAAGGCAATGGGCAGTTCGTAATAGGCAATGCCGTTCTTCTGACAGATGTCCATTTCTTCCCTGAGGATCGGTCGAGAGGCATCCGCAATGTCCGTCTCACCGCGACAGAACTTCTTGAATCCTCCGCCTGTCCCTGAAATACCTACGGTCACCCTCATGCCGCCCCGGTTCGCTTTTTGAAATTCTTCTGCCACCGCCTCCGTCAGGGGATACACCGTACTCGATCCATCAACTTTGATGAGAGGCGTTTGGTCGGCGTGCGCCAGGTGACTCCCTGTGCCGAAGACTCCCAGAAACCCTATTATAGCCAGATACCACACGAGCCGTGTACCCATCATATATGCACTCCTCCCATCCATCGAGAGCCTTCTGACACATCGCCGTGCCGCTGGCCTTCTGAACTAGTTTGCTCCACCCGCTCGTGAACCTACAGACCGTCCATTCCGGCCCTGTCACAGATATGTAAACTTATTGTTAACTCGCAGGCGAAGTGGCTGCCGGAGAGGAGAAGATTGGCTCGTGGTATGGCACAGCTGGACTCAGAGTCGTTTCGCAGGTCGAGAGACCGGTCCGATGCGGCAGGATTGCTCTCCGGCGGCTTTGCTGCGATTATACTTTCTTCTCGGCCTACTACGCGGTGTAACTCCTTCCTTCTCCCGAGCCCTTTCTATTTGGCCCAAGTTGCCCTCCTTTGTGGTCCATGCGCGCGCATGATAGCATCTGCAACAAGAGGATACTCCCTCGCAACAGACGATCGCCCTTCTCGCAACACGACCTTGAGGAGGTCCCCATGTCGATGCATCGCAGGCCTACAGTCCCTCTCCTGCTGGCAGCACTCCTGCTCTCACCACTGGTGGCACCGGCGGCAGAACTCCATGCCAGTCGGATCGAGATCGCCGCCGACTATCGCTACGCCACTCAGAAAACAGAGAACATCGCAGAGGCGAAGAGCCTGGCCTGCCGCGAGGCCTGGCGACTTGCCGTGGTCAATTCACCGCTCTATCGTGAGCAGACCGCTTCGGTGATCGATTCCGCGCTCCTGCGCGACCTGGCCGACACCCTTGCCACCCGCCACGTGCAGGACCATGAAATCGTCGAACAGACTGAACATGGACGCACCCTGTTCTGCCGCGTGCGCGGATTTCTCCCAACAGAAGAGAGCACCCGTGTGATCCGGACGCAGCTGGCTGGCGGGCCCCCATCCACCGAAGGACTCGATCAGAATCGCGCGCTGCGCATTCTCAGTGTAAGGGAGGAAGGCAGCGGGATGATCGCGGTACAGTACCAAGCCTTGAAGCGATTGGATTGGCTGGGCACCCATTACCAGGGCGGGCTGAGAGAGTCGGCAGATATCATGGTGGACTTCTACGACGACCAAGGCGTCCTGCTTCGCACTGGCCAATTCCCAGCCCGCCGCACCGCCACGGGAGAGGACGTCGTGAATTCCGGTGCGACAGCGATCCTCAAGGTCACAAAACCAGCAACGGCCAAGACGTACCGCGTGTGGCTGGTGAAATAAGAACGATTAAGACGGAGCAGCAAGGGACCTTGCCGCTCCATCTCGCGTTTCTGCGTGCTAATTGTTCCCTGCGAGCGGCGGGATGTTGATTCCGATTCGCTCGAGGCCCATGATCACGGTGAGGGCGGCGGGCGAGTGTTGTACGATTTCTTTCTGCACTTCGATTCGGCGTAAGTCTACGAATTCCGGTGCGGTCAGTCCCAGCGATTCGCGGTAGGCCCGGTCGGCGATGCCGCGCTGTTTTTCCGCTTTCTCCCGAGACTCCTCCGCTTTCTGGAACTCCACCATCGTGATCTTGCGCTGCTCCTGGATGATCGTCTGCGTCGTCTGCTCCACGACACCCTTGGGTGGCAGAATGCTCCCGACGACGACGCGATTGAGCCGCACCGGGATGCCCTGTCTCTCGATCAGTTTGAGTTGCACTTCTTTGGCAATCGCATCCTGCAGCTTCGCTCTGGTGGTCGGATCGGTCGTCAACTGAAAGAGGGGGTACCGCTGGACTTCTTCGCGTACGAACGTGCGGAACGCTTCTTTGGCATTGTTGGCATACCAGTTCGGGCCATACTTGCTGATCAGTTCAGGCGAGCGCCCCTCGATCACGTTCGCGATCAAGAAGGCATCGAAGGACACAGGCGCATTCTCGGCTGAGATGATATCGAAGTGCTCCGAGTATTGAACCGGACGGATATCGACTTCGATCACTTTTGTCGTCGGCGCGACGACCACTCGACCCGTCTTGGTGGGAACAGGATCGACGCCGCCATGGCCGAAGAAGAACGGCTGCTCGACCAATACCCCTTCATGCCCTGCTTCGATCGCGACACACCCGACGCCCGTGAGTACCAATGACAACGCTCCCACGATCCCCCAAACACGACTCACTCCATTGATCATAACTCCCTCCTTTCCTCACGCCCTCTGCCGAGGGACAGTCTGGTTGAATGGCCAGCGTCCATTACCACTCGCGCGCACTCATGGCACCACCATACGAAGGGGTTTGACGGATTGTCAAACCGAGGCTCCTGGGACGTCGAACAATGATGGAGAAACGACGGCGGGAGGAGAACGGCACTACGGAACGAAGCCCCGGGGACAGGGCTTAGAAAATACCGGCCTGTATCTGCAGCCAGCGCACATACTTCACGATCTGATCGACGTCCTGAGGAGTGACGGCGTCGATTTTCGGCATGCTGCCGAATTCCCAATGGTGCGCCTGGACGCCGTTGGCCGCAGCCCGTTGGAAGGCCGGATCCCCGTGATGGTTCGGCTCGTAGATCTTATGCACTAACGGAGGTCCGTGGTCGGTTCCCGCGGCTTGTTTCCCATGACAGGCCGCTCAGTTCGCGTTGAATGTGGTTTCGCCAACTTGAAATTCGGTCGGCGCAGGACCGACCCCAACCGTTTCTTTTTGTTGCGAAGAGTCGCAGGCCACGAGGAAGCCCAGCCCCAGCAACCACATTCCGATCGGAAGTCGTGACGTCATCGGGGTTTTCATGGAATCAGGACTGCTGGTCCTGGCGATTGTGTTATCCAAACTGTTCACGAAGCATCTGCTGCGTGCGTTGAAGCGTCATGCGGCGATAGAGCCGGGCACCGATCGGCACGAGCACGATCAGCCCAATCGTGAGATACATGAAAAACTCTTCTGGGGAAACACTCACAGTGGCGTTTCCAACACCCGTAAAGTGTAAATCGTGAAGCGTTGTTCGTCGAAGAGTTAGAAGTCTGAGGTTTGAGGTTTGATTCCGGAAGCTTCTGCCTCGGACATCCAACCTTTAACCTCCTGCCTCCAACCTCAGACGCTTGCCTCTTCACGAACGACGTACGAAGAGGACGGCCTTTTTGAACAGCCTGTGGGCTCTGATGGAGCCGTCCGTGACGGGCTCCAGCTCTGTATTTCCTAGGGTCCAGAATAGTTGTTCAAGACCCTGTTAGCACCAGGAACGGATAAGATCCCGTGAAAGGCATCCCGGTCGGTCTCCAAGAGCCTTCCGTCTTGACACTGAAAGGGGATACGCCAGGCATGTCCCCACATATTGATCGTTGTTGAGCTTCGAACTATTCCTTTTTTTCCCGTTGCAGCGTGGATAGAGAACCCATGCGTGGCAAGGAAAGAGCGATTGCATCGAAAATTTACACAGTTGTAACATAGCGGCATTCTGTCGGTAATCTCCGGAATGTACTGTCGGCGTGGTCACTGTGCCACACTCACAAATACTCTCACCTGGATAAGTGGAAAGGGGACACAATGAACACAACGACAGCGCGAGGAATCGTAATGGTGAGCCTACTGAGCGCGATCGCCGGCATCGGAATGCCGGAGACGGCGACAGCTCAGCTCAAACCGACAATCGACTCACATACCCAGGCCTACGTGCGAGCCAAAGCGATCACTGGAAGCCTCACCGTCACCGGATCGGACACGATGAAGCCTCTCACTCAAAGGTGGGAAAGCAAGCTGCGGGAGATCTATCCAAATCTGGCAATTCAGGTGCAAGGACTGGGGTCAGAGACCGGACCGCCTGCGCTCTTGGAGGGCAAGGCCCAGATCGCCGCACTCTCCCGCAAAATGACGCCCGAGGAGATTGCAGTGTTTACGACGCGATACGGGTACGAACCGACCGAGGTACCAGTGGCCGAGGATGCCCTGGCGATCTTTGTTCATCATGACAACCCGATCATCGGATTGACCCTGCTTGAACTGGAGGCGATCTTCTGCAAGGAACGACGCCGTGGGGCAGGTCAGCCGATTACTAACTGGGGGCAACTAGGTCTCACTGACGAATGGAGCCAAGCCGGCATTCACCTCCACGGACGGAACTCATTGTCTGGAACGGCGACGTTTTTTCTGGAATATGTCTGCCAGAATGGGGAATTTCAGCCAGCTATGAGGCAGGCGCCGGGCGCGGCCTCAGTCGTGGTCGAAGTCATGAAGGATCGGTATGCTGCGGGATTCAGTGGTGTCGGGTACAGGACCTCGACGGTCAGGCCCATTGCGCTCTCAGAACGCAAGGGAAGCGCCGCTATTGAGCCCAATTTCGAGACAGTAATCAACGGCGCCTACCCGCTTCGTCGCTATCTGTATCTCTACGTTAATAAACCCCCGAAGTCTGTGCTCCCCTCTATCGTCTCGGAGTTCGTTAAGTTCGCGATTAGCCAGGAAGGTCAGCAGATCGTCGTGAAGGAAGGGTTTTTCCCACTCCCTGCCGATGAGCTGAACCGGCAGTTTGTCGACTGGACTCAGCCGGCACAGGCTGCCACATCAGAGAATCCCGTCCGATCGCGCGACTGATCACAGAGGAACGGAGTGCTGTAACGCGCGCCGCCAAACGGGAGGCGCGTTTTCTTTTGTCCAAAATGCTGTGTTAGGCTTCACCGACTGCTAGAGAGAAACGTATGAAGATTGCTCATCTGGTCGTGCACTGTGGAATCGCTCTGCTCCTCGGCCTTGCCGCGTGCCAGAACCGGGCGTTTCAGACATTGATAATCTACGACAGCCCATCGCGTTTTGTCCGGCTTCAAATGGATCCGACAGTGGGTACGAATCGCGGTCATTCCCATCCGGCTAGAGTCACAACAGATGAGATGGCGGCGATCCTGTCCGGTCTGATGATCGAGGAACCGGCCCACCTCATTTCCTTCCTGGTCAAGGAACAAGAACTCCCACGCCACCCCGCATTCAACGCAACGGAGATTGGATTCCTCGCCCCTTTGCTGGCGAAAGGCCTTGGGCTGGCAACCTCCGAAGAGGTAGTCACCTTCTATCAGACCCGCCAAGAAACGGCGATTGTTAGAAAAGTGACCTCAGGAGGTCTGTTCATTGACGGGGAAGAACTGCATATCGTGTTGAGCAATTACCGCTCGCCGACTCATTACGCATCCGACCCTGGCGTCGGTGACACGTTCGACGATCGATTGACACCGATGCGGTCCATTGCTCCTCAGGAAGCGAAGCTGGATTTCGAACCGATTAGTGCGGTCGCTCCATCACGTGAAAGCCGTCTGACAAGTCTGTTGACTGCCGCGCGACGTGAGGTGGTGGTGCTATTCAGGCAGTTGGCGCCGGCAAAAGCCGGTGCCGGTCGTGAATCGGATCGAGAGCTTGCGAGGCCACGGCAGACCTCACCCGGCGAACAACCGCCGACTGCTCATTAGTAATTCCACTGTAACTGGAATCGAATCAAATTTCCCGACTGACTCTTGTAGGGGTCCGAACCAGTTGCGAGGGCCGACGTCCGATCGGTAAACGAATACGAGGCCGTGAGTTCGACATGTGAATTGAATTGATATTCAGCCCCTAATTCCAACTCTCTCACGCGATTGCTGGGCGAGTTCGCCTCGTGTTTCTTCCCGCCAAGATATTCCTGGTAGCGAACGAACGGAAAGATACTGAGGCAATAGGTTGTGCATTTGTAGTTATACATGGCCTGCACATAGCCGCCGTGGAGACTGCTCTCTCCGACGGATCGACGATCGGCGCTGAGTTCAGGCCCGCGCCCGACCGTATATTCCGCCTGCACACCGAAGGGCTGTGGATAGAGCACGAGGTGCCCTTCCACCCGCTCATCAAGTATATTGGTGTTCCCTTGTGGCGTCACGGCCGCTCCCCCTCCCAGTGGCATCACAAGCGCTTTCGTGATCACGAAGGTGCCTCGATAGGCACTGGCACCCACTTCAAACACTTGCCCATTTGCAAATTCATAGGGGTAATCGGCACGAACGATCACATGCTTGTCGTCGTTGCGTTCTGGTTGATTAGCCGTCTGCCCGTTATACACTCCAGCACCCAACATCCCATAATCACCGGACCCCTTGAGCCCGCTATCAACCAGTCTCCGAAACAAGGCCCGGATGTGGGTCGGCGCATAATAGAGAAAGAAGCCAATATCCCGCTCGTTTGCGACGGCGCTGTTTAAGGCGTCGGCACGATCGAGCGCGAGACGATTTTGACTCGATTGTTGATTTTCGAATCCAAACGGCACTTTAGACTGGCCCGCCCGGATCCGCCATTCCTTGTTTTGGGTGAGAAACAAGTCCGCATACAAGTCCCTCAACTGTACTATGTTGCCCGTCCCGCTAACCGTCGCAGCAAAGTCTGGCTGGATATAGACGAACAGCCGATCGTGAACTTCTCCGCTGATAATTAAACGGGTACGCCGCAGAAAGAACCCATTGTTGTCGCCGATCGATTTGTCCCCTTGCTCGTTGATCAAGCTTCCATTCGGATTTCCTAACCGGTTATACCGTACCTGGGCATACCCACGGATGCTGATTTTTTCGTACCATTTGGCTTTGACTGGGGTATCGCCGACACCACGGCTCTCTTCAAACTTCTTGCTATCCCGCTGTTCTTCTTCGGCCTTCAACTGGACCCACTCATCGATCGTCATCTGTCCCTTCTCCAGCATCAAGTCTTCTAACGAACCCGCCAACGCCGGCTCTGCATTTACACAGTACAGGGCCGCGAAGACGCAGAATCCTACCGCACACCACAGCCATTCTCGTGTTACGCTTTCTCCTCTCTCGCCCTGGCCAGTGGATAGGGCCGCACCGAGAATGTGCCTGCGTCTCGTACGGATCTTGGTTGCGCCACCAATCGTCATGTCCTTTTCCTCCTGTTTGGGACTATCGATTGTATTGTCTGGCCCGAAGGGTAGCCCCAGTAGATTGTGGCGAGATGACAGTTTTGTTACAGAATTGTAAATTTTGCATGGGGAGAGGAATGAGAGAACTTCGAGCAGGCGTCACCAGGCTGCGGAAATCCCATGTCGGCACCGCAGACCTTCAATGGCCTGCACGTCTGGGACAAGTCCGGTCTGCCTGGTCATCTGGTCTGTCTGATCCATCTGGTGAGTCTCATGCAACCAAGCAAACCAGACAGACCGAACAGACCAAATGAACAAGACAGGCTGGCGGACTTTTTCAGCATCCTATTAGAGGACGCGGTAGTACAGTACGGTGCCCGTTCCAGTATTCGGATCGCGCCGGAGCACCACGGTCGCATTCCTGGTCACTTCGTTCACGCCCACGATCATACGGGCCAAGAACAGGTCGCTCTTGATGTCGTACAGGTTTTGAAGACGGAGTTCCTTCCCAACAGCCTCAAAGCTGTTGACGCGGTCTAACTCCTGAATGGTCTTGAAGGGACGCGCCTGGACAATTTCCGTAGCCATGCTTGGCGTGATACGAGGATCGAGGGCCTGAAGCACAAGGGGGTCGGCGGTGTTCACATTCACCCGGCTTTCTCCTTCTTGAGGAAAGACGGTCACCACCTTTGAGAGCTTCGCGATGATGTCGGGCGTCATCCCCTTGATCAGCCGTAACTCTAAGAGTGTCTGCAAGGGAGCATTGGCCGCCCGGTAGGATGGACGCAGCGTTTGATAGTAGAGGCTCTCTGCGCCCGCCGCTTCCGGCACCTCGTCCTGATCCACCCAATCGACGATGGCGTCCACCAGATCCGGATTGACCTGCACAAGCTCGAAGAGTCGCTTGACCCTCAAGACCTTACTCTTCCTGGCAATGGGATCTCCTCCGGCCGCCAGGTCATTCAGGTTCAGCTTGCCCCGTTCATCCTCGATCTGGGCGCTCAGCAGGCCGTCGCCGATCGCATAATTCTTGATGGGCAAGGCCCACAAGTCGGTGGGGGCGTCGAAGAACTGGCCCGCTTGCTTGTCCTTCAAGAAGTCTTGTTGCAAGACGCCACGGGCTGCCTGCACTGCGGCGCGCGCAAGGACGGTCGCTTTAAAATTATCGCGGAATGCCGCGGCGTCGCGGTATTCCCGCCTCGCCTCGGCATCGAACTCAAGAATCAGCGCAACCAGGAGGGTCAGAACCAGGAGGGTGAGAAGAAGGGCAATACCACGTTCATCAGCTCTTCGCATAGGTCACGATTCTCAGCGTCGCGTCGAGATTGACCGGATTATCGTATTTCGGTTTCATCTGCAGATGGTGCACCTGAACGCCATAGGGCGCCCGATCGATGGCAACCAGCAGCGCGAGGATTTGGGGGAGCGACACGCCGTCGAGCCGAAGGTCTACCGCAGTCTCTTGATAGCCCTGGACGACGATGGGGGCCTGCGGCTGCATGCCGACGATGCGATCGCGAATCTGCGCCGTCGTCGTCGCTTCTTCCATGAACGCCAGCAGCGAAAACTGGGCCGGCGGGTTCGGCATGCGCTGTTCGAGCTTGGCGATCCGCGCCTGCTTGACCACGTACTCCTGCGCCACGAGCGCAAGTTCTTGGCTGTCTTTCAATTTCCGTCGCGCTTGCCGATCGAGTTTGTCGATCGTCGCCATGAGCGGATCGATGATCAGCAGAAAAACGAGCGCGGCTGCGACCATCGCCCCGCCGGCAGCCACGATGATACGCTCGCGCTGTGAGAAATGCTGCCACCGCTCTTTCAGCATCTGCATCATGGCCGTTGCACCGTATAGGTGAGACGAAACACGACTTGGTTCGGCACAGCCCCGACACGGGTATCACTCACGGACACGTCTTCAAACGTCTCGGCTGCCATGAAGGCCTGCTTGATCTTCTCGACCGCGTCGAAGGTGGTGGTTTCCCCCTCGAGATGGATACTGGTCCCGTCGATCGTCAGTTCCCACACTTTCAACGGTACGCCTGGCGGCACATGCTTCACCAGTTCTGCAAGGCCGGCCAGGACGTTGTAGCGTGAACCATCGACAATCGAGAGACCTTTCTCGATCTGCGAAACTCGATAGCGGGCCTGGTCCAACTCCTCACCCGGGCTGGCACCTGAAGCAAATGTTTGCTCGTATTGCGCCTGGAGCCCGCGCTTGAGATCCTTGACCGTCGAATCCTTGAGCACCACGCGTACAGAGAGATCTACTAATACCAGAACCGCCAGGATGAGCCCGCCCCAGAAGGCCAACCGCCGATCCTGTTTCGAGACACTTGTTGTGGCCGCGGCGGCATCGCTACCGGCTTTGAAGTCCAGAGCGAGACCTGATCCCACCAGTCTCGACTTCCAGCGCGGGCGGACAATGCTCGGATGGATCGCCAAGCCAAATGCAATGGAAAATGCGCGGGGACAACTCGATCCAAAACCTTGCCGCGGGCCGACCGGGAGTAAGCCCAGTTGATGTGCCATATGCCCACTCAGTTCTCTCAGTTTAGAACCGCCGCCCGAGACCCAACAATGAGTCAACCGTTCATGAACGGTGCCCTCGTAGGCATGGAGGGAGACGCGTAACTCTTTGAGGACCGGTTCGAGCCAGGCATCGACTTCCTGTACGGCCATGGCCCGCTTCCGTCGTTCCGCTTCGGCGAAGCTGCAGGCATAGCGCACGGCGAGCGCATGGGTGAGATGATTCCCGCCCCACAGCACGGTCCGCAACAGCACGGGACGGCCTTCATGCACGAGACATAAGGTCGTCTTCGAGGCCCCGACATCGATGATCGCCATGTCGCCGGGAACCTGAGCCCCTTCCTCTTTCAGAAATTGGCTGACAGAAAACAAGGCCATGCCGTCAATCGTGATTGCCGAGGGATTCAGATCAGCGGAGGCCATAAACTGCAAATGTTCAGCAATTTTTGCTTTGGGCGCTGCGGTGACGAGGACATCGGACCCTTTTGCTTTCGCGGCCCCTTCCTGGGATTCTCGTGCCGGCAATAGCAGACTGTCGACCGTGACGTCCTCCAAAGGCATGGGAATCAGGTTTTCCATTTCGAACGGGACGACCTGCGCCAGCTTGGAGGCATCGCGAAAGGGGAAAGAGAGGGTCCTAACAAACACATCCTGACAATGGAGTGCGGTGACAATCTCCCCACTGCCATACAAACCATGCTGCCAGAGGAAATTCCTGAGCATGGCCGCGCGATGCGCCGGCTCCGTGTGTTCCTGACGCCCATAGGGAACGGGAAGGTGAAAATATTCCACCGATTCACGCCCTGTCAGACGGCGGCGAAAGCGCACGGCCTTGAAGGCCGTCTGTCCGATATCAAGCCCAACACATTCAGCAATCATCGACAACTCTGTTCACTCCTCATGACCGGCGCGGGACGCGCGAAAAAGGCGCGAGTTGAAGTTCGAAGTTCTGGGTTCGAAGTTCCGAAAACCTCGAACTTCGAACCTTGAACCGCCGTCCGCCGTCCGTCTCGCATGTCTCACCTTCCTCGCACGGCCCGCCGCCTACTAGAGCGCCACTCTCACATGCATGATCGGTCCCACCAGCTTGAACGTCAAGGGAGTCCCTGGCTGAAACGGTGGCAACGAAAGGCCCGCCGCTTTTTGGGTAAACCCAGCCCCGGGAACCACGGTGACCGTGAGATCCAGAAGGCTCAACTGCAGCGGCTGCCGCAACATCATGCGCCCCTGGGCTGTAAACGATCCATCCACGCCGTCCCCCTTCAACTCCGTCACATCACACGCGGCATCGCGGCAGACGAGCGCGGCTTGGATGCGGCCAAACGTGAGCGAGGGAATCGAGGAGGTGCCGGCAGCGATCCGTTCGATTATGAGGTCCTTGATATCGATCTTCACGGTCCCTTCCCCCTTGAGAGCAGCATTGTCGCCTTGTGCGCTGTCCCATCGATGCGTAAAATCTCCCTGAACCATCCCTCTGGTTACATAGGGTCTCAGGACCGCCGCAAGATCCATCTGTTGAAGATGGCCTTTGATTTCGACAGGACCCCGTAACGACCACGACGCCGCAGTCAGAGATCCCGTGGCTCGTCCTGCCCCCGCTTGCGCCACTCCCGGTAACTGGACGGCGTAGTCTAGCACCAGTCGCCCTAACAATGCCTGAAAGACTCCAACTGTTGTCTGTACGGCTTCAAGTGGAATCGTCCCGATCGTCGGTCCAGCAAGGAGTACATCCCGCCACTCAATGGCCGCGGGAAGGCCCACCGACCAATCTGCGGCACGAACCTCCCATCCACTCGCCCGATTGAATTCGTTCAACAGGCGGCTCTGCAGTGGGCCATAGGGAAAGGTCAGGAACAGAAATACGATGAAGCAGGCCAGCGTCGCCAGCCCCCACCCCAGGGGACCTTTCAATTTCACGGTCTCTGCCCAGGCAAACGGCCAGGTCATCATGATGCCCCCACCGCCACCCACTGGCGGACGGTTTGGAGTTCTGCATTCGCTTGGAGCAGCGTCAGTTCGATCAAGAGCGCTTTCGGAACTCCAGGTCGTCCGCGACCATCCCACTCATCCAGCCAGAGATTACTCTTGCTGTCGTAATAACGCACGTTGAACCCTTTGACCTTGGTGGCCAGCTCGACTTGTTCGACGGATTCGTCTGTCAGACCGTAGAGATTCCTGCGCACGAATCGAAGGAGGCGATCGCCTTCTCTGGTGTATACGATACGAACCAGCTCGGTATCTTTGGTCGACTCCGCCCCGCGAAACTGGCCCATTGTGAGAAAGGCGACCGAATCAGCCGGCTGACCGTCCTGCTGGCCGTTGATCCCCATCCAAGGACCGGTCGTGGGACCCACGCCGACCGTCAATTCATCGGTCATGACACGCAAGGTACTGCGAACGATCTGCTCAGTGGCTGAGTTCGCCCGTGCCGCGTCGATCGCACTCGTCGTGACATAGAGTGACCCAAAGACCAGGGCGGCCATCATGGCGACCAGAGACACCGCCAGCAGGACCTCGACCAGTGTAAAACCGCCCTCAGCCCCCCGCGGCGCTTGTCGAAAAGACATAGGTACTAACCTCGACCATTTCTTCCGTTTTCCCTCGCGGCCATAGAACCTGAATTTTGACTTCCCGCACGATTGGCAATGGCGTGGGCGACACAATCCGCTTCCACCGATAACTCGACGGGCGATTCGTGATTTCGGCGGTGGCTTGCGATCCCAGGGGCGTCGCAAGAAATTCTCCGCCTGTTTCACCGAAAGGCAAGAGTATCCCCAACTCTGTTTCGATCAATTTTTCCTGCGCGAGGATCGTAGCAGTCGTGAGTTCCTTGGCTCGCGCATGGAGGTCGAGATCCCAATTGCGAAGTCCCAATAAGATCGGCAGCGCCAGCGCGAGAATGCCAAGTGCAATCAATACTTCCAATAACGTGAAACCCCGTTCACTTCCCATAGAAACACACTCTGCTCCGACACAGCTTTCCCAGCGTTGGCACGATTACCTGACTGCCTCTGCCATCTTGAGCAACGGCCTTACACGATCGGGAATTGTGAGTGGCCTGGGAGGCTCAATCCGCTCGTCACTCATGCGGATCGCTCCTGTGACCGGCTCAATGGCGATGGCCAGAATGTTGTTTTTCGTATCCACCAAATGCATCGTCGCCGGATCGATCCTTCCCGTGGGGTAGAAGAACAGATCGACCCGCCCGGATTCCTTTTTCCCCTGAGCCACCAGAATGTCTGAAAAGCGAATGGTTTCAGAGAGTTTCAACGGAGTGGCCCAGGTGGCGTCGATTGGCACCTTTTCTTGGTTCCCATCCAGAATCACCGGCCAGTAGACCCCTCGGTCCATATCAACGTACAGGCGGACCGTCTTCTGGGTCAACATGGCCAGGCTCTGAAGGGAGCGCACAGTCCCGACCATCCGCCGGCCAACAGAGCCCAGGTTTTCTTCCAGCGAAATTCGAGGCAGAACGATTCCCAACAACCCTACGAGCAAAAAGAGCACAAGGATGATCTCTAGGATAGTGAATCCACGTGAGGACCGTAAGGCGTGAGGCGATAGGCGATAGGCGATAGGAGCGCGGAGATACGACTCCCACGTCCCTTTTCCCTTCCCCCTTACCCCCTGTACCCCTTGCCTCATCCTGCTAGTCCTTGTCCAGATTCCAATTGGTGATATCTGCATTAATCCCTTCGCCCCCCACTTCTCCGTCCGTTCCAAGGGAGATCAGCTCGTAATCACCTTTCTGACTGGGACTCAGATACTTGTAGGGGTTTGCCCAGGGATCTTCCGGAAGCTTTGGAATATACCCGCCGATCTTCCACTTCTTTGGGACCACCCCGACCGAAGGTTTTTCCACTAAGGCCTTCAATCCTTGTTCGGTTGAGGGATAGACACCGTTGTCGAGCTTGTAGAGCTGCAGGGCGCCTTCGATATTTCGAATTTGAACTTTTGCCGCCGTGCGCTTGGCATCATCGGTTCGCCCCATGATGCGAGGAACGACCAAGGCTGCGAGGATCGCGAGAATGGCCACCACGACCATGATCTCGATGAACGTGAAGCCGGCGGTTCCACCGCAGGCGCGAGGCATGAGGCGTGAGGCAAGGGAGCCGCGGTGCCGGCGGTTCCTGCTCCACATCGTCCACATGCCCTCGAACTGCTCTCTTCCACTCATCGAACACCTCTCTTTCCCTTCAACCTTATCACCCTTCATGCCTATTCACCGCACCATCTGCCCCATCTCGAAGATGGGCAACAAGATGGCCACAACGATAAAGAACACCAAGACACCCATGGCCAGAATCATGATGGGTTCCAGCAGCGACGTAAAGCGCGTAATGACCCGATCCACTTCGCCATCATAAATTTGCCCGATTCGACGAAGCATCTCCTCCATTTCACCGCTCCGCTCGCCGACCGCAATCATATGGGTGACCAGCGCGGGAAATTCGCCGCTGCGCTTCAACGGTTCGGCGATCGTTTCCCCTTCGCGAATATTCTGTCTGGCCCCCTCAACCGCATGTTCCAGCACACGATTGTTCATCACGCGCTTCGCGACATCCATGGCATCCAACAATTGCACACCGCTCGCCAACATGGTGGCCAGCGTGCTCGTGAGCCGCGAGATGGCGACCATCCGGGCGACCTGCCCGATGAGTGGAACCTGGAGCAGCCATCGATCGGCCGCGAGCAGCCCCGCTTCCGTCTTCATAGCCCGCCGCACCGCCCACACAATCAGCACCACTCCACCAAGAATCACCGCCCAATAGTCTGCAAGAAAATGGCTGATGCTCATCAGTACGACCGTAGGCCAGGGGAGGGCCTGCTTCATACTCGTAAAGACAGCGGTGATTTTCGGCACGACAAAGGTCATGAGGAAAAATAGCACCGAGGCCCCCACGATCAACATCAGGGCAGGATAGAGCACGGCGTTGGTGACTTTGTGTTTGAGCGCCAACTGCTTTTCCAGAAACTCTGCGAGGCGGAATAAGATCTGATCCAGCGCCCCGCTGGCTTCACCGGCCCGTACCATGTGCACGTAGATCTGGGAAAACTCACGCGGATAGCGCTCCAGCACCGCGCTATAGGACGTGCCTCCCCTGATTTCTTCGCGGATATCGGCCATGAGGCTCTTGACGGGTTTCTTTTCGGCTTGATCCACCATCACCCCGAGCGCATCGACCAGCGGCAGACCAGCCACCAGCAATGTCGCCAACTGCCGGGTCATCATCGCCACATCGGTCGTGCTCAGGGCAGGGGAGCGGCCAATCCCAGCGGAGGATCTGCCAGGAATACCCGTTGCCGAGGCGGCCGTGGCAGAGCCCTGTTCCACCATATCGGTGGGAAACACCCCGACCTTCCGCAATTTCACGCGCGCAACCTTCGGACTCTCGGCATCGATGATGCCGGTCGCGGCCCCGCCGTCGTTGCGATAGCCTTTATAGTGGTAGACCGGCATCCTGCTAGATCTCGACTTCCTGTTGGGTAACCCGCATCAACTCCTCGGTCGTCGTCACCCCGTGAAACACTTTCTCTGTCCCTTCATCTTTTAACGTCACCATCCCCTTCGCCATCGCCGCTTGTCGAATCGACGCCGAGTCTGCTTTGCTACCGATGAGGCGGCGGATCTCATCGTCCAGCACGAGGAGTTCAAAAATGCCTGTTCGGCCTCGATAGCCTGTTTGGGCACAGGCCGGACACCCGGTGCCACGATAGAATGTAGGGCGTACCCTTGGCGGAACGATACCGAGCCGAATCAGCTCTTCATCGGTCGGGTGATAGGGCTGCTTGCAGTCCGCACAGACCTGCCGCAGCAACCGTTGCGCTAAGACGGCCACCACTGACGAAGCGACGAGAAACGGTTCGATGCCCATGTCGATCAATCGTGTGGCCGCGCTCGCGGCATCGTTGGTATGGAGCGTGGAGAAGACTAAATGCCCCGTAAGTGAGGCATGAATGGCAATTTCGGCAGTTTCACGATCGCGAATTTCGCCGATCATGATGACATCGGGATCTTGCCTGAGAATCGACCGCAGCCCCGCGGCAAACGTCAAGTTGATCTTGGGATTGACTTGCATCTGGCCCACGCCGAGCAGCTGATATTCCACCGGATCTTCGACGGTAATGATGTTCTTGTCCGGCGCATTGATGTGCGTTAATGCCGCATAGAGCGTCGTCGTCTTCCCGCTACCAGTCGGCCCCGTCACCAGAATGATGCCGTGTGACAACTGGATCAGTTGCTGGATGATTCCCAACCGATCTGGCGAAAAGCCCATCTCCGACAGATTCAGGAGACGGTTCTCTTTCTCCAACAGACGCAGAACCACCCGTTCGCCATGGGAGGTCGGCAGCACCGAGACACGCAGATCGACGTCCTTCCCCGCCGTCCGAATCCGAAAACGGCCATCCTGCGGCAATCGTTTCTCCGCGATATTCAGACCCGCCATGATTTTCAATCGCGCAATAATACTCGCCTGCAGATGTTTGGGAGGGGTTAAGACGGGATAGAGCACCCCGTCGATACGATACCGAACGACCAGCCCCCGTTCGAACGATTCGAAATGAATATCGCTCGCGCGCTGCCTGACCGCTTGAAAGAGCACCGAGTTAACTAAGCGAATGATGGGGGCTTCGTCTGTGGCATCGAGGAGGTCCTGCGGTTCATCCAACGCGTGAGCAATTTGGTCCAGGCTCTCACTGGCCGCGATATCCTCCATCACTTGCTCTGCGCCTGCAGGACTTGCCGCATCGTCATACACACGATTTAGGCAGGCCAGGAGCGATAGGCTGCTCGTCAGTATCGGCTTGATCGGAAGCCCGAGCAACAGACGAAGATCGTCCAATGCTGCCGTCTCCATGGGATCGGTCGTCGCCACAAGCACCGCTCCATCCTCTGTCTTGAGCGGGAGTACCTGATAGCGGCGCGCGAAGTGGATCGGAACCTTCTTGACCCATTCGTGATCGACCTGGCTCACGTCAAGATGCGGAAGCCAGGGAAGTTCAAATTGTATGGCAAGCGCCTGGAGGAGTTGCTCTTCGGTAATCGCCCGGAGTCGGACCAAGATCTCTCCGAGGCGCCCCCCCTTGGTCCCTTGAATATTAATGGCCTCAAGCAATTTGGCTTCGGACAAGCCGAATTTGTCTTCGAGGATCGCTCCTAACAGCGGCCGACCGCTATGTTCGTCGTTCATCACAGAATTCCCAATAAGGGATACTCTCATCCCTGGGAGAGCCCCTCGACCTCAGGCCAAGACCTTAAGCCTTTGGAGCGTAAAAGAATACTCTCTGCCGGATACCTCTGACAAGGCATCTGATTTATCTGGACTATCTGGTCTATTTGGTTTGTCTGGTCTATCTGGTTCTTTGGTTGCACGAAACGAAGCAGATGAACCAAATAGACCAAACAAACCAGGTTGTTGAAGCAGGAAGGGGCCGCAACAGATGAGGAATCAGCGGACTCAGCGGATGTCGAACGTCATCGCGGTTCGCTGATTATTACGCAGGACATCAAGTTTCACTGTCTTCTCGTTGCGGAGCTGCTGGAAGAGCGTGAGCATCGTACCAGGATCACGAATGTCCACGCCGTTGACTTGCTGGAGGACATCCCCGTACTTCAAACCGATTTTCTCATAAAAACTGGAGGGTGCGATAAAGTCCAGACGGAACCCATTCATCGCTCCATTCACCAGATAGGGCACGGCTCTCGCCTGGGACAATAACTTGGGCAGATCGCCCATCGCTTGTTCAACGTCTCTCCGATCCAGCACTGTACGCACTGGACTTCCAGGGACAGAAACTGCGGCTGACCCCGCTTGTACTGGGGCAGACGGAGGCTTCTCGATCTGCGAGGTAGTGAGTTCAAGCAATTCCTGTTGATCGCCCTGACGAACGACCATCCCGTCCCGCCGGATTTCGCTGATCTCACCCACATCGGGTATTTGGTCGTGCAACCTGAAAAATAGTTGGCGTTTACTGGAAAGTTCTTCAACGATGGCCGAGACCCCCTCATGATCGCCGATCACCACCCCCAGCAGCTTGAGCTTCGACGCGAGATTTAACGGAGCACGGGAAGGTATCGCGGACCCAGCGATACCCATACCGAGGGGGTCAGGCGGCAGGGGAAAGAGTCCACTCGTTCGAATCTGCTCAACCAAAGCGGGCAGGGCAGCACTCACGTCAGCCTCTCGATCGAAAGCCGGTGACGGCCGTACAAGCCCTGTCGGAACAGACAAGGCCTCCGCAATCACTGCGTTGATGATGTGGGCCACGAGAAAGGCACCACACATGACATAGGCGAATATAATGCCCCGACGCATATTCATAGCCTTCAAGACAGACTTTGGATCACTCGTCCCATTCAGCAAGACATTCTAATGCGGAGTGAATGTCCCGTGCAAGAACAACCAATATGGCACGTTGCTGCGGGCAACAAACAGGTGCTGAAACGAATCAAACTGGCCGAAATTGTACGCCTCTCGAGTGGTGAGCATAACGAAGCTGTGAGACTGTCACAATCTGGCGATCAATACAAAGACATCTCCGTCGAGGGACAGATTGCTGACGATACGGTCAGGCATCAGCCCACGTCATGCCTCTCTCGCAAGTCCCGCCCTTCTCGCGTATCCACGTCTCAAGCAGGATGCTCAAACAGTTTGTCCTCTTCGTTTAGGGTTTATCTGGTCTAAGCGGTTAGTTTCGTTCCTCGAGTTAGTCTGGTTCAACCAAGTAGACGAGACAGACCGAACAGACCCAATGAACAAGACGTGCTGACGGACTTTTTCGGCATCCTGGTGGCCGCGGGAGCAAATTTGAACGCACCTGCCGAAGCAAGCGTAGTTTTCCCTCTTTCACACCCATGGAGACAGGCGCAAAGGCGTTGAAACGTAACGGGTTCGAAAACGTCCTTACATGGTCCAAGAATTGCGAACTTCATGCCGTGTATTTCTATTGCTGGCAGGAAACAAGAATGTGAACGAACCCAACGCGGCACCCCCGACGCAAGAGAACTGTCCAGCCTCCAACCGAGCCTCGTCGGAAGATGCAGATAGTGCCCCCATACCAGCGGCACCGCTTCAGATACTCGAAGCCACCGCATCGACAGGGACACCGGACGGACAGGAATCCTACGAACGAGCAACGGCGCTCAAGAATGTGGGCCTCTTCAGACAGGCAGCGGAATATTTTGAGAAAGCCGCACAGGATCCCGTATACGCGCTAAAGGGTTTTGCCCAAATGGGCCTCAGCCTCAAGAAGAGTGGGAAACAGGCAGACGCCGTCGAGGCCTTTCGCCGAGCCCTGCAAGTGCCCTCGACATCATCGAAAGAGCAAGTGCAAATCCTCTACCTCTTAGGGAGAACGTTAGAGTCCCTCGAGCGCATTCCTGAATCGTTGGAGGCCTATCGATGGCTCCGCCGTGAAGCACCCCAATATCGGGATGTCGCCATGCGAATCGAGTCGTTGAGCACAAGACGAATACACCGCAATAACCACCAAGGGCAAGGGAACAGTCCGTGGGCAACACAGGCGTCGTAGATGTGGCAGGGCCTTCTAGCCAGCATGATTCATGAAGGTTCGTCGCGAAAGCGTGCGGACGCGAAGCGAGACGGGCACTCGGAGACGTGAAGCCTTGAGACATACTCGTGCAGTCCGTCGAAGGGCTGAACGGTGAGACTGCCTGTCACAGCCGCGTATCCGCGCATGCAGCAGAAGTTTCATGAATAGAAACGGGCGGTAACGGTCCACCGAAAACATTTCTCAGTTGTGGAATACGAACCAATCAGCTAAGTTTTCCTCCAGCTGGCCGCGTAGTCCCCCAAATCCTAGACCGGCCATAACCTCATCGCTGCTGTTTCCCTTGCATAGGGCCAGCGCACCATCCAGTGTGTATCCATGCTGAGCGAGGCCGGGCCATGAAGCGAATTGATTTGATCGCCGGGGCGCGGCCCAATTTCATGAAGATTGCGCCCATTATCGACGCCATCAACGCGGCCGAGACACGGGGCGGTTTGTTGCGTTTTCGTCTGATCCATACGGGCCAACATTACGACCGCGCCATGTCTGGTAGCTTCTTCGAGGAGCTCGGCATCCCGGATCCGCACATCAATCTGGAAGTAGGCTCGGGCACCCAGGCTGAACAGACCGCCGCCATCATGGTGGCGTATGAAAAGGTGCTGCTGAAAGAGAAAAGCGACCTCTGCCTGGTCGTGGGGGACGTGACCTCGACCATGGCCTGTTCCATCGCTGCCCGCAAATTGGGGGTGCCGGTCGCACATGTAGAAGGCGGCATCCGCTCAGGTGACTGGACCATGCCGGAAGAAATCAACCGGGTCGTGACTGATTCCATCACCAACTGGTTTTTCACCACCAGCGAAACCGCCAACGACAATCTTCGCCGCGCCGGTGTCATGGACGATCGCATCTTTTTCGTCGGCAACACCATGATCGACACGCTGCTCAAACAGCTCCCGCGTCTGCGTCCACCCGCCTGTTGGGAATCGCTCACGCTTGAACCTGGCAAGTATTTCGTCGTCACCCTGCATCGCCCGGCAAATGTGGACGGGGAACAGCAGTTGCTCCGACTACTGCATGCCATAGCCGAAGGCACGCGTGGCTTGCCGGTGGTGTTTCCCGTTCATCCCCGCACCGCCAAGAACCTGCGCGATCTCGACAGCAAGACGCCACAGCTGAATTATGTCGATCCGCTCGGCTACTTAGAATTCAACTACCTGGTGCGGCATGCTCGTGGCGTGATTACCGATTCTGGCGGCATCACCGAAGAAACGACTGTCCTCGGCGTACCGTGCTTGACCCTGCGCAACAACACCGAACGCCCCGAAACCATCACGATTGGGACGAACGAGCTCATTGGAACCGATCCGAGCAAGCTGCCCCCCGCGCTGGCGCGATTGATGGAGGGGCAGTGGAAAAAAGGTGCGATTCCTCAGAAATGGGACGGCAAATCAGCAGAGCGGATCGTCGAACATCTGGAACGATTACTGGTGCCTATGTAACGCACCTTCTCCGAACGCGGAGTACAGACGCGGCGAAACTCCTATCCGATTATGCGGCTGCCTTGATATGCCGCACGCAACGCTGCGGATCTGCTTTCACACCCGCCACATGCTCATCGTGGCCGCACCCCTTCGTACAGCTGTCTCACGGCCGGTACCGGTTCCCACCTCAGGATCGCCAGAGAATCTTCGACATAGTCTCGTGATCTCATCCCATTCAATACCGAGGTCACCCCCGGCGTACTCGCCAAGACCCACAAGGCTTTTCGTGACAGCGATTCTCTGCGCCTTGCTTCGGGCAATAGGGGATCGAGGGCCGCTGACACCGAAGCGTTTTTTGCACGACTGTGTTCAGTGGCTTCTCTGCGGAGCCCGCGCAACAGGGTGAGCAACTGCGGCACATAGCGATCGCGCCAGGCCTCCCACTGTTCAGCGGCCGTTCCGGTCAGATGCCGTGAAATTGCCTGGATGACTTGATTCACATGCGGCGCGATCATTTGATGCTCGATCTGCTCCCAATGTTCCAGTCCCTGGATCTGAGGCCGCACGCGCGCCAGCTCAACGGCCCAATTGAAGTAGTCGGCCGGAGCCATCCCTTGACCACTCTGTTGAAGGGCCGGGGCAATGGCCTTGCGATACTCTTCTTCAAGCGCCGCGACCGTCCGGCACTGCCGATCGAAGTCTACCGGATCGCCTTCGAGCGGAAAGTCCGCCAACCGAAGTACGCCACTCGCTTTCGTTGGCATGGCATTGAGTGGACGATTGACCAGCACCGCGATCCCTTCTCGTTGCGCCACCTCCAACACCGTCTCCTGCTGATCCACTCCGGTATTGGGCGTCACCAACGCGCCGGCCTCATAGAGATTCATGGGGCATTGCAACACTACGAAGTGGTGGCCATCCATGGCCTGTGCCGCAGCGGCAGCTCGCGCAACGTCGCACATGCGAGAGAGCGACGTCGCCGCTGCGTCCGAGGGATCTGCCGTGACCGTGTTCGACGACACGCCGTAATAGCGAACCCGTCCCGCAGCCACTTGTGATTCAAAAAACATGAAGGCCTGTTCAATCCGCCGATAAAATACATCCCGCGTCACCGCGAGCTCTCCACCATCATGCTGCGCTGCCTCGGAAAGAAAATATTCCGGATTGTGCAAGAGACAGACATCGAGCGTGGCCAGGCCAAGCCGATCCAGCGACAGTGTGAGCTGATCGGCCAGATACTCCGGGTGGATACAATGCCAGATACCTTCACCATATTTGACCATGTCAGGGTAGGGACGCCCAGCCTGTTCTCGCACCTCCGCCTGTTTCAGGTTCTGCCCTTGCACATAGCCGATCTTCGAGACGACGATCACCTCTTCACGTGTCAGCTCACCACTCTTGAACAACTCGCCTAAGACAGAGCCGACCAGGCGCTCACTGTCGCCGTCCATGTAGTTCGTCGACGTGTCGATCAGGTTCACGCCTTCGCGCAGGGCCTTCTTGAGGGCGTCGCGATGCTCTGGATCCCTCGTATCGACCCGATAGGTCCCGAACCCCAATCGGGACGTCGTCAAGCCTCTGTTGCCGAACCGACCATACCCGTGTTCCATGCGGCCGTCATGGCGTGACTGACTCACGATGCGCGCGGCATACCTGGCTGTCCCCTCGGGACTGGCCGATCCAAGGAGCGCCGCTCCTTGCAAGAGAATCTGTTGGGTCGTCTGATCCGTTCGTCGCGACGCCGACAGAAGCGCCTCGGTAACCTCCTCCGGATCGGTGAGGGGGCGCTGACAGGAAAAATTCCGACAGATGTAGAGTGCCGCCTTGCCCTCCACCAGCCTTTTGTCGGCCAGGAGGGGATGACCCGACGGTGTACCCGTTCCATCACTGGAGGCAATCACGCGATGAGGTAAGAATACCTCGCGCGCGGCGAGTTGCAGTGCCTCCAACCCAGGATCGTTGGCCGCTCCAATAAAAGCCAATTCAATCGGCCCTTCCGCCAGCAGATCCACCACGGCCAGACTCTTGGCAAAGGCTCTGGGATACCGGGCCATCTGGCGACCATAGGCGCGGACCCCGCCAATCGCTGCTTCGCGCAGATCCTGGCGACCGTAGTGAAATGAGAGTCTGGCGAGGGCTGAGACCGCCACGGCGTTTCCACTGGGCGTCGCCCCATCCGCCCCCTCACGCGCTCGGATGATCAGTTTTTCATGTGTCTTCGCGGTAGTGTAGAACCCCCCTTGCTCCTCATCCCGAAACGAGTCCACCATTCGCTCTCCATATTGAAGCGCGGCACTGAGATATCGTTCCTGCCCGCTGGCTTCATAGAGATCGATCAATCCTTCTGCCAGATAGGCATAGTCCTCCAGTACCCCATCGAGATGGGCTCGGCCCTGCCGCGACGTGCGGAGCAGCGCCCCCTCGGAAGTCCCATGCACCAGCAAGAGAAAATCTGCCGCCTTCATGGCTCCGTCGATGTAGCGGCTGATCCCTAATACACGGCCTGCCTCGGCCATTGCCGAGATCATCATGCCATTCCACGCCGTAATGATCTTGTCGTCGAGTCCTGGTGGGACTCGTTCTTGGCGGGCACGATAGAGGAGGGGACGCACGCGATGGATCGTCTCATACAGGTCATCGATGGTAAGGTTCAATTCCTTGACCACGGCCTCGATGGGACGCAGTCGATTCGGAATATTCCGATGTTCCCAATTCCCCTGATCGGTAATATCGTAACAGGCACAAAATCGGCGTGTATCTTCTGCATTCTGCAGCACGGCCTGGATCTCCGCTGGCGTCCAGACGAAAAACTTTCCTTCGACCCCTTCCGAATCCGCATCCGTCGCGGAATAAAATCCTCCGGCAGGGTCGGTCATCTCCCTGAGAATATAATCGAGCACGTCAGTCGTGACCTGGCGATAGGAAGTCTGCTTGGTCACCTGATAGGCTTCCAAGTAGGTCCGGGCCAGAAGGGCATTGTCGTAGAGCATCTTCTCGAAATGCGGAACCAGCCAACGCTCGTCGGTGGAGTACCGCGCGAACCCGCCACCGATATGATCGTAGATCCCTCCGGCCGCCATCGCATCAAGCGTGCGTGTGACCATCTGCAACGTTCGGCTCTCCCCTGTTCGCCGATAACAACGGAGAAGCAACGAGAGCCCTGCGGCTGGGGGAAATTTTGGCGCACTGCCGAATCCGCCGTGGCGCTCGTCGAAACTCTCCCGGAATTGCGTCACGGCCTCATCAAGCACGGAAACACTGACTGAGACGGGAGACACGACCTTGAGTTCGTGGTTCAACCGTTCGGTCAATTGACGCGCTTGACTCGTGAGACCGGCGGCATCCTGCTCCCATGCGTCTGCGATTTTCTTGAGCAGACTGGGAAACCCTGGACGGCCCCACCGGTCGTCAGGAGGAAAATACGTGCCGGCAAAGAACGGCTCCTGATCCGGTGTCAGGAAGACCGTCATCGGCCATCCTCCCTGACCATGATTGAGAGCCACGGTGGCCTGCATATAGATCTCGTCGAGATCGGGGCGCTCTTCCCGATCAACTTTGATACAGACAAAATGCCGGTTCATGAGTGAAGCAATGGCCTCGTTCTCGAACGACTCTCTCTCCATCACATGACACCAGTGACAGGCGGAATATCCGATCGAGAGCAGGATAGGCCGGTTTTGCGCTTTCGATGCCTCTAAGGCTTCCGGTCCCCAGGGGTACCAGTCGACCGGGTTGGAGGCATGCTGGAGGAGATAGGGACTGGTTTCGTGGACGAGGCGATTAGGCCTTGTTGATCCTGGTGAAGTATGCACGGTTCCACGGTAGCATCGGGGCCGGAGAGGGGTCAATGAGCGGATAAGGAAAGAGGCCTGCGATCTCATGAACGCAGGCCCCTTCAGAATCGTTCAAGGTAGGCTTGCCTGATCAGACAAGCGACTCTCGTCGCGCTTACTTGCCCTTCTCGTCCTTCGTCTCGTCCTTCTTCTCATCGTCGCCAAACGTAGCGATGTGGCCACCCTTCTTCTCGTCCTTCTTCTCGTCCTTCTCGTCACCGTACACGAGGACGTAGCCGCCCTTCTTCTCGTCCTTCTTCTCCGTCTTCTCGTCACCGGCAAAAGCAGGAGCGCTGAACGTCACTGCCACTGCCACTGCCATGATTGCCATTATCATACGCTTCATAATCTGTAACCCCCTTGAATGTTAGTGTTAGAATGCTGTGTCCCCACTCAAGGAGGGCACAGGGACGATACGGTAGCCAGGATAAACCGTTGTTGTCAACCGCTTATTTTCCCTCTTCTGCCACCTCCATGGAAATGACGACACGCAAGCAATACGATCTGGCTCCTGACCTGTCCTGTGGTAGTCTTATAAGGGCCGCGCGAGACTGGCGAGAAAGGCGAGACACTCGGAAGCAGGAGTTGCGCGTCTCGCACTTGAGAAATTGCCGGACTTTTTCAGCATCCTGCTAAAACTATAGACCAGCGATGACCGACATTGGCCCCTACTCCAACTACCGCTTGACCGTTCGTCTCGAACTCGCCAACACACCAGGCATGTTTGCCAGGGTGGCCGCTGTCCTGGCTAAGGAAGGCGCCAACTTGGGCGCGGTGGATATCGTCTCTGCTACGGCCGACTGTATGGTGCGAGACGTAACCTTCGACGTCCAGGACGAAGCGCATGGGGAGAAGGTGCTCGCCCTGGTCGGGGCACTGCCGGACGTGAAGGTGCTCTCCGCCTCCGACCGGATTTTTCTTCTGCATCTCGGCGGAAAGATTCGCGTCCAAAGCAAATTCCCCGTCACGACAAGGAATCTCTTATCGATGGTCTATACGCCAGGCGTCGGCCGGGTGTCGCAAGCGATCGCAAAGGATAAAGCCAAAGCCTATGCCTTTACCAGCAAGAGTAATACGGTTGCCGTGGTTACCGACGGATCCGCGGTGCTCGGTCTCGGCAATCTTGGCCCGGAAGCCGCGTTACCCGTGATGGAAGGCAAGGCCATGCTGTTCAAAGAATTTGCGGGAATCGACGCGTGGCCGATCTGCCTCAACACCCAAGATCCCGATGAGATTGTTCGCACCATTCAGGCTATCGCCCCGGGGTTCGGCGCCATCAATTTGGAAGACATCAGTTCACCGCGCTGTTTCGAGATTGAACGCCGCTTAAAAAGCACCCTGGACATTCCGGTCATGCATGACGATCAGCATGGCACAGCCGTGGTCATCCTCGCCGCCTTGACTAATGCGCTCGCCGTCACGGGGAAACGAATGGAGGACATCCGCGTAGTCGTCAATGGTCTCGGCGCCGCTGGAACCGCCTGCTGCCGGATGCTGCTTGCCGCCGGCCTCTCGCACCTGGTCGGATGCGAGCCCCAGGGGATCGTCTTACGAGGGGACGGCCAGCAGCTGCAGACCTGCCGAGCGGATCTCGCCGCCTGTATGACCAGAGACCGTCCCCAAGGCACACTCCTTGATGCGCTCAAGGGGGCTGATGTTTTCATTGGATTATCCGTCGGCCATATCATCACGGCGGAAGATCTAGATCTGATGGCGGCTGATCGCATCGTCTTTGCCATGGCCAATCCCGACCCCGAAATCCGTCCTGACTTGGCTGCCTCCCACTGCCGAATCTTTGCCACCGGGCGATCGGACTATCCGAATCAAATCAACAACGCGCTCGCGTTTCCAGGAATTTTTCGAGGCGCCCTGGACGTCCAGGCTTGCGATATCAACGAGGCAATGAAACTGGCTGCCGCAAAGGCCCTGGCTGACACCATTCCCCCTGCGGCCCTCAGCGAGGACTACATCATTCCGAGCGTGTTCGATAAGGATGTCGTCCCTCGTGTGGCCAAAGCCGTGGCGGCCGCCGCACGGGCCACGGGCGTGGCCCGACGCCGCACCAGAATCAGCGATGACTTCGCGTCACGCTGACCATCCACCCCACATGTATCAGCGCTTGCTCGGCCCTTCTGGCATACGATCAGGCTGTGCTACAATGCGCGTCCTGGGAGAGAGCCTAGGTTACATGCCGTTTTCACAAAGTAAATTCATCAAGTTTCAGAACGGGATGAGACGACGGATCGATTCGTTGCGCCCGAAAGCCGAAGAGAGTTTAGAACTTGCCGTCGATACAATGATGCAGGAGCGGGTCGACAGCTTTTTTCGTGTTGAAGAAGGGCTGGAAGAAATCATCAAGTCCCTCGTCCAGATTGAAGAGGAACTCGGGGAGGTCCGTGATCTCTCCGGTGCGATGCGCCTGGAATCTCGTCTCGAGTTTGTCGAAGATCGATGGGATCAATTCGACAGTGAGATTCGAGAGCGCCCCCGCCGCCGGCGCAGGAAAATCAGCCTTGCCGATATGTTGAAAGCCGCTGGTGGGGGAGGCGGCGACCTGTCACAAGGATCGAGCGGCATCAACAACGCGATGGACGCGTATGCTGCGATGGGGATGGAATTCGGCAGCTCGCTCGCCGATGTCACCGCCTCATTTCGTCAAAAGGCCAAGCAACTCCATCCCGATTCAAATAACGGTGACCGCAGCGCCGAACCGGAATTGCGCCGCATGTTAGAGGCGTACCAGTTCCTGAAGGAATACTTGAGCCTCAGCAATGTTGAGCCGCCGCGGTCACCAGACGCCACCTACCGTCCAACCGAATGAGACACCCATGACACCCAATCCACCTCTGCAATATGTGACCGACCAGCGTGCGCTTGAATCCCTCTGCCACACATTGCGGCAGAGTCCGCGGCTGGCTCTGGATACGGAATTTGTCGGGGAAGACACCTTTATTCCACGACTCGAGCTGATCCAAGTCGCCACCGCCACCACCGCTGCTGTCATCGACTTTCCCGCCGTGCAGGCCAGTGGATCGCTCGACGCCTTCTGGGAACTCATCTGTAACACCAAGATTGAGAAAGTCGTGCACGCCGGGCGGCAAGATCTCGATCTCTTTGCCACACACGCCGGGCAGATCCCGAAGCCGTTTTTCGACACCCAGATCGCCGCCGCCATGGTCGGGTATGGCGCCCAAGTCGCCTATGCGAACTTAGTCCAGCGACTCCACGGCACGAAGCTGGCAAAAGCCCATACCTTTACCAACTGGAGTGCACGACCGCTCTCAGATGATCAGGTTGCATACGCTTTGGAAGATGTCGAATTTCTCCTGCCGATCCATACGCATTTGCAGGATCGCCTAAACACACTCGGCCGTTTAGAGTGGGTCAGTGAGGAATTCGCACGCCTCGAAACGGCGGTGGGGGAAAAAGGTCGGGAACCTCAAGAACGGTACCAACGCATTCGCGGGTGGGACACGCTCAAGCCCAAAGGAGCTGCGGTGCTTCGTGAATTGGCGGCCTGGCGAGAATCAGAAGCGCGACGCCGGAATGTGCCACGCGGGCGCGTCATGCGCGATGAGGTGCTCCTCCAACTCGCACGCCATCCACCCAAATCGGTTAATGAACTCCGTGGTCTCCGCGGTGTCCATTCCTCCGAGGTCGATCGACACGGAGAACAACTCTTGGCCACCATCACCTCGGCACTGGCGCTTCCACCGGCGGCCTGGCCGGAGGTCCCTCGCGAGCGGAAGCCGGATCCGGAATCGACCGGCATCGTCGAACTCCTGCAAGCCGTGCTGAAGGCCCACGCAGCAGAAGAGGGGATTGCCCCCACCATGCTCGCGACCAGCGCCGACCTACAAACACTCGTGGAGGCCAAACAGAATCGGACAACCCTCGATGTGCCCATCCTCCGTGGATGGCGACGACAACTGGCGGGGGACCTGCTATTACAAGTTTTAGATGGGGCGGTCACCATCACTGTAGACCGAACTTCCGGTGCCCTCCGGATGAGCCAGGTACGTCCCTCGAACGCTTCGAGCTGACGAACCGTCTCTCAACTCCCGCTGCCTAACCAGGACTATTCCTGGCTAACAACCTTCTCCGGTGTTCAAAAACGGCCCTGACCCACCCCCCTCGCTACTCGGCTCCCTCACAAGGCGGCCGGCGAACGCCAGATTATCACCAGTAAAGCCACGGTTTTACAGAATCGTTATTTTGCGACCTCCATAGCTTCCTCTCTGGGCTAGGACCGGCTGGTACGGAACTGGCAACCCTGCTAGGGCCCCCAGTTCACTTTATGCACAGGTATGAGCCATGCTGAGCCAATTCTGGAAATCCTGCCTTGCGGTTCTCTTCCCTGGAGGGTTGATTTTTCTCATCGCGATTGGATTTCTCCGTCCCCAGGGACACCCAATGTGGCTGCAACAGCCGATCGCAGCCTTGCCATATATCGTCCTCACGTTTGGGCTCCTCTTTGGCTGGTACTTTGCCAGCAGTCGCATGATCCTCTCCCTACTTGTGTTGGCACTCGCCGATCTAGCGCTGGGGTTATTCCCCCCCACTGATGCGGATCAGGCAGCCCTAAGCCACACGATGGCCGCCATAACCGCCTTTCTCGTCCCTCTCAATCTGTTGGCCTTTTCTATCCTCAAAGAAGATTCCCTCTCCACGCTTCGCGGCGTGACGCGTGTGGTGCTCGTCTTGGTCCAACCCTTCCTGCTGCTCTGGCTCTGCCTTCCGGACCAGCATGACCTGGCCTCCTCTTTCACACGGGAGGCTATTCCCACGCAGTACACAGAATGGACGCCGATTCCACAGCCGGCGCTCGTTGCCTTTGCCACAGCGTTGCTGCTGCACGTCATACGATTCGTCCTTCATCGTGACCCATTGGAGGGAGGAGCCATCTGGGCTCTGTGTGCCATTTTCGTGGCCTATCATACGAGCCGCTACGGTTGGCAGCCGACAAACTTTTTCATGGCAGCCGGACTGATTCTCTTCGTCACCTTACTTCAATCCTTCTATCAGCGGACCTATCGCGACGAACTCACTGGCATTCCAGGCCGCCTGGCTTATGAAGAAGCGATCAGGCAACTCGGAAAGCGATTTTCCGTCGCAGTCATCGGCATCGATCAGCTAACTCAGTATGCCAATATCCACGGAAAATCTGTCAGCGAACAGATTCTAAAACGGGTCGCACCAGGAATTCAGGCCGCTTGTTCTGATGGGCAGATCTTCCGTACAACCGGAGAAGAGCTCACCGTATTATTCCCTGGAAAATCGGCCACAGAAACCTTGGTGACGCTGGAAACCGTCCGAAAAACAATCGAAGCCAGCGATCTGTTTCTGCGAGGACGAGATCGGGTCTGGGAAACCCAGCGCGGGATGAGGAAGGCCGGAGTACGCGATCAAGCACTCCCGATTACTCTGAGTATCGGCGTGGCGGAGAAATTGAGCGACAGCGCGACGTTGAGTCTGGTGATTAAATCGGCCTATCGTGCCCTCTATGAAGCCAAGGGGATAGGGGGGAATGTCGTGAAACGTGGACCGGTGGCGACTGCCCCGGCACGACGGTCTCATGCCGGATTAGGCAAAATTGTCGCGAGCGGAGAATACGAAACATAGATTGCAGGCTGCTCAAAAAGGCTGTCCAGCAAGGCCGCAGCGAGTGAAGGCCCGAGGCGTACCCTCTGGGGTACGTTGAGGGTCTGAACGATGCGAGAACGATGCTGGCGGGCTTTTTCAACAGCCTGCTAGAGAAGTTCTTTTACAGATTCCGCTGGTCTGGCCAAGATCACCTTCTCGCCCTTTTCGACAATCGGACGCTGAATGAGATCCGGATGGGCGAGCATCACATCAAGCCATTCATCATCCGAAAGATTCTTTTTCGCTAAACTGAGCTCCTTGTAGATGTCCTCTTTGGTTCTCAGAATATCCTTCGGCGACAGCCCCGCCTTCTTCAATAGGCTCTTGAGCTGCGCCTTAGTGAAGGGCTTCTCATAATAGTTGATGGCCGTGAACGGCTTGCCGCTTTCTTTTAGCAACTGCACCGCCTGACGGCATGTGCTACAGGTTGGTTTCTGGTAAATCGTCACCTTTTCCATCTTCAAACTCCTTGTCTTATCAGGATGCTGAAACAGTCCGCCAACTTGCGGAAGGTTAAGGCTCAGGGTGAGGCTGAGAAGAAAAAGTCGGGACTTTGCTCAACCTTAACCTTGACCTCAGCCTATCCTATCTCGCTGCGGCCTTGCTGAACGGCCTTTTTGAGCATCCTCACGTTATGCTGGCATCAGCACCGCATGGAAGATCCCAACGGGACATGGTGTATTAACCACGTTTACCCGCAGGCTGCCAAGCGTCTCGCCTGCCTTGACGCCATTTTTACCTGTGTGATAGATGGGTCTCATCTTATTCACATACAGGCGCATCATGCCAACGCCAATCTTCGGAACCAGTTCCAGTGGCCAGTTTTCTTGTACCACCGACACCCAACACACCTTACGAGACCTTCGCACAAAGCGTAAGGGGCAGCCGGTGTTCGTCCTCGGGCATGTATTGGCCCGAAAAGGACAGGAAGCAACCTTCGAAGTCTTTAACGACCGATTGGCCATTGTCAAGTTCTCCGACGGCGGCGTGCTCGGATATGACCCGTTCGAATTGTTCCTGCCTACCGACATCGACGACAAGGGAACCGCCTACTTTGAAATTCGTCCCTGCCGGCAGTGCGAACAACTCTTCCCCCTCACCGCCGAAGAGTGTGAGGCGGCAGAAGAACCCATCTCTTGTCCGGAATGTCGACGCGCTTAGCAGGATGGTGAAAAAGTCCGCCAGCGGCGGTCTCACTTCGCTCAGAGGCTCCACGTACCGAAGCGTACGCCTTCGCCTCCTCGCTCGCTGCGGTCTTGCTGGACTGCCTTTTTGAGCGTTCTGCGCGAGACTCGCGAGAACCGGCTGGTCTCTCTTGTTGATCTGGTCCGTCTCGTTTGTTTGGTTGAACCAGATAGACCAGATGAACCAGATCAACTCTCCTGCGTCGCGCTCCTCGCGCGAGTCTTGCCCGGCTATCCTGCTAGTCGACAAACGGCGCGATCTCGATCGCTTTCTTAATCAAGCAATCGCCTGCAAAAGACTGTAAGGACATCGGCAGCATGCTGGCATTGATCACATGCACCGTGAGAATCTGAAAGTTTTCAGCAACTTTGTATCCTTCAATCTTCATGGCATGACAAATTTCGAGCTTTTTCCAAATCAGATTATTCAGGATCGTCTCCGACGCAAGTAGCTTCATATCAGACACGACATCACTCACCGAGACCTTCGCCGATACCCGCGCCAAATCTTTCGGCACCTCGCTCACGACGGCAAAACCAAGGAGCTCGCTGTCAGCTTGCACCACAGAGCCTGTCCCCATCGCGATGAGGCTGCACAGCATGATCAGAAAAGACAGCCACGGAGTCATCGACTACCTCCCCTGCGTATCCGATTCCTCCCGTGAACCGGCAGAATCCGGACGGTCCAGACGAAACTCCTACCGGTTTGCAGAAGAACTCGCTCCGTGGCTCACGGCACTCGTGCCGATCGGCTTGACTAACCGCAACTGCGATGTCGTCGCCGGTGCCGGCCAGCACAGCATGAACCCGGAGCACGAACGAGATATCCGACGAGAGGCAGAAGCCCTATTCCAGTCACGAACGGCTGGCCGCTCGAGTATGCCAACCGATACAGACCATTTTCAAGATCCTGCCACTCCGAACATGATAGACTGTCTCGACTCGTTATATAGCCTGCCACTCAGGTGAAGGAGTACCGTCATGCCACATGATTTCATGCCGGGACTCGCCGGCGTCCCCGCAGCCAAATCCGCGATTAGCGATGTGGACGGACAACGCGGTGTACTCGAATATCGCGGCATCCGCGTCGAAGAACTCTGCCTGCGATCCTCCTATCTCGAAACCGCCTATCTGTTGCTCTTTGGACACCTTCCCACTCAACCGCAGCTCGCGCGATGGCACGAAGACATCGTCCATCACCGTCGCATCAAGTTCAAGATTGTCGATTTATTGAAATGCCTTCCGGAGCAGGGCCATCCCATGGACGCCTTGCAAGCTGCGGTCGCCGCCTTGGGCATGTTCTATCCCGGCAGAAATGTACAGGACGTCGAGAATAACTATTGGTCTGCCGTCCGTCTCGTTGCCAAGTTGCCCACGATCGTCGCGGCCTGGGCGCGTCTGCGGGATGGGAACGAGCACATTCCACCACGCGACGATCTTGGATTTTCAGAAAACTTCCTCTACATGCTGACTGAGACAGAGCCAATTCCCTTGTGGGAAAACATTTTCGACGATTGCCTGGTTCTCCATGCCGAGCATACGATGAATGCCTCAACCTTCACCGGCATGATCACCGCTTCGACGCTGGCCGATCCCTATACAGTCGTCGCATCCTCAATTGGATCACTGAAGGGCCCGCTGCATGGCGGAGCCAACGAAGAAGTCGTGCAGATGCTGAAAGAGATTGGTGAGCCAAAGCGGGCCCGGTCGTATATCGAAGAACAAGTCCGCGCCAAACGGAAGCTGATGGGCTTCGGTCACCGGGTGTACAAGGTCAAAGATCCCCGTGCGATAATCCTACAAGGTCTATGCGAGCGACTTTTCAAGGAATGTGGCACTTCACCATTGTACGAGGTGGCCCTAGAGGTCGAGCTGGTCGCGGGAGAACTACTGAAGGGGAAGGGGGTTTATCCCAACGTCGATTTCTACTCCGGAATCGTCTACGACAAGATGGGTATCGAAACCGATCTGTTCACACCGCTATTCGCAATGGCACGAGTGTCTGGGTGGCTGGCCCATTGGCTTGAACAGCTTCGCGAGAACAAATTGTTTCGCCCGGGCCAGATTTATTCCGGTGAGCATAACCGGCCGTATATACCCATCGAACAACGCTAAGCCCACACAAGACTGGCGAGACCCACGAGATTTGATCTGGTTCATCTGGTCTGTCTGGTCTGTCTGGTCTGTCTGGTCTGTCTGGTCTGTCTGGTCTGTCTGGTTCAACAAAACACACCAAATAGGCCAAATTAACAAGAGAAACCATCCGGCTCTTGCGCTTCACGCGCCACCCATCCCTTGACTCCGCGACAGTCCGACTTATCTATCTACCTAAGATAGACGAGTCCGCGCGCGCCGCGAACAGACAGTCTGAGACAGTCAACAAGAATAAGAAGGAGGTCTACCATGACACTCGTACGATGGGATCCATTTCGTGAACTCGAAGACATGTCAGATCGGTTGAATCGAATGTTTAGCCGTCCTGCTCTGCCTCAGGCGAACGGGAAGGAGACGATGGTCGTCGCCGACTGGGTGCCCTCCGTGGACGTCAGCGAAACGGACGGGGAGTACCAGATCAAGGCGGAAATCCCTGACGTGAAGAAAGAGAATGTGAAGGTGACACTGGATGACGGCGTCCTGACGATCCAGGGTGAGCGAGCGCTGGAAAAGGAAGAGAAAGGCAAGAAGTACCATCGAGTGGAACGCTCCTATGGCAGCTTTGCCCGGAGCTTCACATTGCCCGATCTCGTCGATGAGGAAAATGTGAAGGCAGAATTCAAGGATGGTGTCCTGAATCTCCGGTTGCCCAAATCCGAGAAGGCAAAACCAAAAGCCATCGAAGTCAAGGTCGGCTAACTACCAACCGCCCAATTCGGTCTGACTAGAGGCCCGCTCCGGCGGGCCTCTTCTTTTGCCTACATTAGTCACAAGAGTTCATCTGGTTGGTCTGGCTCAACAAAACAAACCATCCGTTCTCGCCCGGCTCGCTTTTCGCGCCTGTCTCGCCCGTCACGCACCAGCTCCTCTTGTACAAGCAGGGGAGCAACGTTTATTATGGCGCCCGCATCACCTAACACCCTTTAGCACTTTTACACCGGAGTCGTATCCATGAAGAAGACAGCGACTAAGTCATCCCCTGCGACCAGAGTTGAACGCGATACGATGGGCGAACTGGCCGTACCGGCCACTGCTTACTATGGTGTACAGACTGCCCGTGCCATCGAAAATTTCCCGATCAGCTTGCTACGCTTTCCCCGTGGCATGATCCGGGCGATGGGGTTGATCAAACGGGCAGCCGCGACGGTCAATCAATCATTGGGCCTCCTCGACAAGAAACCAGCGGATGCGATCAAACAAGCAGCAACCGAAGTGGTCGAAGGAGTGCTCGATGCCGAATTCCCCGTGGACATTTTTCAAACCGGCTCAGGCACCTCGACGAACATGAACACCAACGAAGTGATCTCCAATCGTGCCACCGAGCTCTTAGGTGGAGCACGAGGCAGCAAGTTGGTACATCCAAACGATCACGTCAATTTGGGCCAATCTAGCAATGACGTCATTCCCACGGCAATTCATGTTGCCGCCGGAGAGATGATGCAGCAACAGCTCATACCGGCACTCACCTGCTTGCAGAAAGCGCTCGCTCGCAAAGCCAGAGAGTTCGACAAAATTGTTAAGATCGGGCGCACCCATTTGCAGGATGCGACACCTGTTCGATTGGGTCAGGAATTTGGCGGTTACGCGAGACAGATCGAACTCGGCATCCAACGAGTCCGGCATGCCCAGGAAGCGCTCAGCGAAGTCGCGCTCGGCGGCACCGCAGTCGGCACAGGCCTCAATTGCCATCCGAAGTTCGCAGCCAGGGTGCTGGCCATCGTGTCGAAAGAGACCGGCTGTACTTTCAAGGAAGCGAAGAACCACTTTGAAGCGCAGTCTGCCCAGGATTCGTTGGTCGAAGCGAGCGGGGAGTTGCGGACCATTGCCGTGAGCCTCATGAAAATCGCCAACGACATTCGCTGGCTCGGCTCTGGCCCGCGCTGCGGGCTGGGAGAGATCAATCTACCAGAGACGCAACCGGGCTCGTCCATCATGCCGGGCAAAGTCAACCCGGTGATTGCCGAATCGGTGACGATGGTCTGTGCCCAGGTAATCGGTAACGATGCAACGATCACAGTGGGCGGGCAAGCAGCCAACTTCGAACTGATCGTCATGCTGCCGGTGATGGCCTATAACCTCTTACAATCCATTGAACTCCTTTCGACAGCCTCAACCAACTTCGCAGTCAAGTGTATCGACGGCATTAAAGCTAACGAGGAGCGCTGCCGGAGCTTGATCGAAGAAAGTCTAGCCATGTGCACCGCCCTCGCTCCAGAGATCGGCTACGAGGCTGCCGCAAAACTCGCCAAGGACGCCTACAAGTCAGGCAAGACCGTACGCCAGATGGCCAAGGAGCAAAAAGTCCTCTCTGAAAAGCGGCTCACTGAATTGCTCGATCCCTGGCGTATGACAGAACCAGGTGGACCGGTGGGGAGTGCTGGGGGATAACAGGGG
>Ga0163153_10000251_pt1 | contig 97356 bp, 77 predicted proteins | sample OliLakLV19MP6IB1_FD_148629 | JGI IMG/M metagenome (GOLD analysis project Ga0163153, IMG submission 148629) | Freshwater microbial mat bacterial communities from Lake Vanda, McMurdo Dry Valleys, Antarctica - Oligotrophic Lake LV.19.MP6.IB-1 | ecosystem: Environmental > Aquatic > Freshwater >...
CGACAACAAGATCTCGGTGATTGTCGGGATCATGTGGATCATGTGGAGGAAGAGCCAACGCATGAATGAACGCATGAAGGGCTCCTGAAAGCCGGCAGCCGTCGAATCCCGCGAGGCGTGATCATCCCCAATGCCTGCGGAGGCTATGGCATGACGGGGGGCTTCGTCAAGCAGCCGAAGACAGGTTCTTGCCGGCCACCGAAATCACTGGTTTTTTGAGCGAATCGCAGCACGCACTACGCTTGGACGGGCAGGCGGGCGGCTTCGGCTTGCTCGATGTCTTCGCCGCAGCGGATGAGCCGAGCGGAGTTGAAGACGACCGCCAGGCCGCTCACCACATGGAGGAGCGCGGCCAGGACCGGTGACACGAGCCCTGCACCCGCCAGCGACATGAACACCACAATGAAGAGCCCGCCGATCACCATGTTCTGACGGATCACGGAGATTGTCCGTCGCGAGAGATCGATGAGAAACGGGATGCGGTCGAGGTTGCTATTGAGCAGCGCGATGCTCGCGGAATGAATGGCCACGTCGCTGCCGGCGGCGCCCATCGCGATCGACACATCACCCGCCGCAAGCGCCGGCGCGTCGTTCACGCCGTCGCCGATCACCGCCACGCGGTGGCCCGCTGCCTTCAGGGCATCCACCATTTCGAGCTTCTCATGCGGTAGGACCTCCGCCTTGAACTCGCTGAAGTGCATCTGGCCGGCGACGCGACGGGCCACACTCGTACGGTCGCCCGTGAGGAGCACCAGCCGCGATATGCCCATGCCCCGCAGCCGGTCCACGGCGCCGGCCGCCTCGGGCCGAGCGTTGTCTTCGAGGCCGATCCAGCCGAGCGGCCGGCCATCGCGAACCACATGGAGCACCGAGAGCCCATCGGCCTCACTCGACGTCTGCACCGTCTCGAGGGATTCGCGGTCGATGTGTTCGAGTGTCTCCGCAAGCCACGTGGCTCGGCCGACCATCACCACCGAGCCGTCGGCAAACTCCGCAACCACGCCCTTGCCCGCCACTTCCTCGAACCGCGCCGTATCCGGAAGTGACACACGGGCCTGACGAGCCATTTCAGTCACGGCGCGGGCCACGGGATGGCGGCTGTTCTGCTCGGCCGCGGCCGCAGCCGCCAATAGCTCGGCTGGCTCCACGCCGTCGGCCGGCGCCAGCCGCGTCACGGCCAGGATGCCCGTGGTGAGCGTGCCCGTCTTATCGAACACGATCGCCGAGATGTCGCGGGCTGCCTCGAGCGTGGCCACGCTCTTGATGAGCACGCCGAGCCGGGCGGCGGCGGAGAGACCAGCCACCATCGCCGTCGGCGTTGCCAGGATCAGGGCGCTTGGGCAGGCGATCACGAGCATGGCGATCGCCCGGTTGAAGGCGGTGTCGGGCTGGCTCTTGAGGGCGAAGAAGAGCACGACGCCCACGATCATGAGGATCGTCGGCGTGTACCAGGCCGCGTACTGGTCGATGAGCCGCATGATCGGGGTGCGGGTGCGCTCGGCCTGAAGGATCAGATCCTTGACGCGGCCCAAGAGCGTGTCGGCGCCCGCCTTCGTCACGGCCACGTCGAGGACGCCGGTGACATTGATTGTGCCGCCGTAGACATCGTCGCCGAGGGCTTTGTCGGCCGGCACCGATTCGCCGGTCACGCTCGCCTGGTTCACGGTGCTCGCGCCGCGGATGACTTGGCCGTCGGCGGGAATCGTGTCGCCCGGCCGCACCCGCACCACATCGCCCGGCCGAAGCGCCGTGGCCTCGACGAAAACCTCGGTGGGCTCGCCTTGGGCCGGGGCTGTCACGAGCTTGCTGGCCTTGGTGGGCGCGAGCCGCACAAGCGACTCGATGCTTGCTTCGGCGCCCGCGGCCGTCCGCTTCTCGATGAGCGAGGAGACGATCATGAAGAACGCCACCGCGGCGCTCTCGAGGTATTGGCCGGTGGAGAGCGCGCCCAAGACCGCCAGGGCCACCAGCGCATCGAGGCCGGCCTTGCCGCGCACGAGGTCGCGGGCCGCGGTCACGACGAGCGGACCGCCGAGCAGGACCACGGCGATCGCCGCGGGCACCGCCGAGAAGAAGGGCTGCTGCCACAGCCAGCCAGCGATCATCGAGCAGATCAAGAGCGTGCCGCCGAGAAGCGTGGCTGCGATCTGGGCACGCAGCCACCAGGCCAGCTTCACATCGCGGTTGGCATCGACCGCACGGGCCGCGGCTGAGTCGCCCAGGGAGGTTTCGGGAACGTGTTGAGTCAGAGTGGCAGTGGACACGGCAGATTCCGGTGGATCGGGGGGCGCTCAAGCGAGCATAGCATCACCGCAAAACGGCCGCGGCCGCCCGAAGGCGGCCGCGGCTTTCACTTGCGAGGGGCCCGAAGGCCGTCGATCATTCGACCGAACCGCCGCCGACGCCGCCGGACGAATTGCCGATCTGGTGCAACCAGATCAGCTCGCGGACCTCGTCGTAGCCACTCTTGTTGATCTCGTACGCGCTGGCCGTGGGCACGCCGCCCGTCTTGTAGGGGCCGAGCCAGCTATCCGGGTTGTCCTCGTAGCCAGCCTCGTCCACGATCTTGGCCACGTGGCCGTCGCCGAAGAGCACCTGGGCATACCCGCTCGTCAGGAGCGTGTTGGCACCCACGAGCGTCTTACGAGCACCGTGGATCGGAACGATGTCATTGATCTCGTGGATGTTCTCATCCACTGAGCCACCGAGCGCCACGTCGGTGAACACGCAGTTCATGCCGTCCGTGAACGACTCGACGAGGATGCCACCGGTCGTCACCATCTTCTGGTCGGTCCCGAAGAACGTGTTGAAGGAAGTGAACACGGCATCCGTCACCAGGGCATCAGCACCGTCGCCGTTGCGGGAGGCACCCATGAGGGCAACCCGGTCACGGCTCACGCCACCACCCGTCAGCTTCTTCTCCGTCAGAGGGCCGTCGCCGTCGAGCGGGCACTTCGAGGGATCGGACGCGACGGGGTTCGCCTTGAGGTCGGAGTTGATCTTGCCATCCGTGCCGGCAACCATGTCACCGCGGCTGAAATGCCATGTGGTGGCGTAATTGGTGTTGTAGCCGTCTTCCCAGAGCTTGTTCTTCCGAGCCTGGAAGTCCAATCCCGGCGTCACCATGTCGGTCGGGCCGTTGGCACCACCGAAGTGAGTGTTCGTGGTCTGTGTCTTCCACCGCACCCCGTTGGCCTTCGTGGTGTTGAGGGCACCGATGTAGTCGGCCACCTTCTCATTCACCGTCGAGACATTGGCAGGGTCGAGAGCTTTGCCAGGATTCGAGACCTTCACCTTGATGATGTCGGCCACCCAGCCCACCTTGCGAACGTCACCGTCGCGAAGGTGGTCGAAGGCACCGGTGCACATCCGCGAACTCTTGTCTTCGGTCGAGTGGATCATGAAGCCACGGCCGAAGGTGCTCAGGTTCGAACCGCTGCCCGCCGCCTGGGCGGAGTTACGGGCCGCCGAAAGAGCCGGGAGCAGGATCGCCACCAACAGACCGATGATGGCGATGACAACAAGCAACTCGACGAGCGTGAAGCCACGCCGAGCTGACAGGGATGGAGAATAATGACGCATAAAGAAATAAATCCTTTTCCTTTTTGGAGAATCTTCGTTCGCCAGAACGATTTCTGGAGGACGAATTCGGGAACAAGCTAACAGCAACCAACCGTCGGCACCTGTTAGTTTTCGGTGAGTGGCCTGGGGGCCGATGGGGGAGCGAATATCAGTCAAAAAGTCGCGTTCGATCGAGTACCTGCGCGAGGGCGTCAGCGGCCGCCTGGGCCGCGTCGTTCCCCGGGAGACTTGAAGCAGAAGACTTACGCGCGGTTCGCCGCATCCACTTGTGCATGCCGACCGCGACGCGAACCGGATCAGCCTCGTTCGTGGTGTCTTTCTTCGCGGTGCCCGTCTTGGACTCCGACGAATCCTGTCTTGGCATGCTCATGACCTCCTGGTTGATGGGTGAGCGATCGTTCACCCGGTGCTCCAACGGGCGGAAGCATGCCTGGTCCAAGTTAGGCTATTACGAGCGTTTTGTGAGAATTGTGTGAGGCTCGAAACTTCGAGCTGGGTAGCCCGTTCCCCGGGCATACGTAGCATTCCCGGGGCCCACCAGGCCTTAGGTACGCGGGCTGAACGCCGGATGGGGCGCTCACCAGCCGCTACGGCAGGGGGTCGAGCGTGAGAGGGTCGCGAAGGGGAAGGTGGATTACTTTCCCTCCGAAAAACTCCTTCATGCTGGCCCGCTTCTCGAGATCGCCCGGGGCAATCGCATCCCAGTCACCGACCACGATGATCGCCATCGCTTCGGGATCGAGGTGCTTCTTTGCGACACGCTGGAGATCGGCGGCGGTGACCGCTTCGAGCTTCGTACGAAACGTCTTCCAGAAGTCGGCCGGCCGCTTGGTCCACTCGTCGTTCACAAAAACCTGGAGCATCGCAGGCTTGCTCTCGAACTGCCGCGGGAACGTCTCGACTAGGCCGCGCCTGGCTGTTTCGATTTCGTCCTCGGACACGAGCTCTTCGCGAATCCGACGAATCTCGTCCATCACGATCTTGGTGGCGAGCGCGACGGTCGCATTCTTGCTCTCAAAGCCCGCGCGAAAATCACCCGGATACGTCACCCGCGGCTGAATCGTGGACCGCACCGAGTAGGCCAGACCTTCGTTGCTGCGCACCTTCTGCATGAGCCGGCTCGTGAAGCCCCCCGCGCCAAGAATCTCATTGAGGAGCACAAGCGGGATCGCATCGGGATCGTCACGCTCGATGGAGCGCTTGCCGATCACCACCTTGCCCTGGGGAATGTCCTTGGGGACGTGGTAGAGACCGGGGCTGAGCTTTGCTGTTGGTGCGACCGGATCGGGAGCATCCGGGCCCCGCTGCCAGCCCGCGAGAGCCTTCTCAAGCGCGGCGAGCATCTTCTTCTCATCAAAATCGCCCGATACGGCAATGATCGCGTTGCCCGGATGAACGATTCTTTGGTGCATTGCCGCGAGGGCATCTCGCGAGAGGGCCTTCACCTGGTCCGCGGTCGGTTCGGCCGCCTCAAAATGGTCGGCCCCGAAGGCGAGCCGCTTCCACTCGCGGGCCAGGATCGCGGCGGCGTCGTCGTTTCGCTCGGCAAGCTGAGCGAGCCGCTGAGCCTTTGTGGTGTCGAGCCGGCCGGCATCGAAGCCGGGCGAGCGGAGCATCGCGAGAAACAGTTTCAAGCTCTCGTCAAAGTTGCTTTTCAAGCAGTTCATTGACGCGGTCGTGAACGTGTCACCGGCCGAGACGCCAACCTCCGTGGCGAGGAAGTCGAGCGCTTCGTCAAACTCGGTGGGCTTCATCGCATCGGTGCCCCCCTCGCGAATGAGCTGGGCCGTGAACGCAGCGAGGCCGGGCGCGTCGGCTGGATCGAGCGAGCCGCCTCCCTTGAACGTGATCGAGAGCTTGACGAGCGGCAGCTCCTTGGACGGCGCCAGGAACACGACCGTGCCGTCGGTCAGCACATGACGGTAGTCGGCCGCTGCCGGGGGCTCGAAGGCCAGCGGCGCAAACTCGAGCTGCTCGGGCCGCGCTGGGATCTTCGCAGGATCAGCGGCCCGCACGGCCATCGGTGTGAGGCTCATCACCAACACCAAGAACATTCGCCTATTCATGCACACTCCACGCATCAGTTCGCCTTGCGGCGGTAGATCGCCACGCTGCGGTTGGTTGAATCGAAATATTTCTTCGCAACACGGCGAATGTCGGCGGCGGTTACAGACTCATACTTCGCCGGGCCTTCGTTGATCTCACGCCAGTCGAGCAGCGCCTCCGAGAAGGCCAACTGGATAAAGAGATTCATGTTGCTTTCGAGCTTGCGAAAGTTGCCGGCCGCGACTCGGTTTTTTACCTTGCGAAGCTCGCGATCTGGGACATCTGCCGCCTGGAGCTTCGCGAGCTCTTCATACCAGGCCAGTTCGAGGTCCTCTGGCGTGGCGTCGCCGCGGGCCTGGGCCGACACGGCAAAGAGCCCGGCATATTTCCGGGTGTCGGAATAGGTGGAGGCCCCGGCTGCGATGCCGCGACCTTCGACGAGCCCGGCATAGAGCCGTCCGGTTCGCTCGTTCAAGACTTCGGCGAGCATGTCGAGGGCGTAGGAATCGGCGTGGCCCGCAGGCACGGTGTGATAGCGGATGTCCACTGCTGGCGGAAAGTCGCCCGAGGCAATCATCCGCTGCTCGGCGAGCTGTTGCACTTCGAGCGTGACGACTGGCGGCGGCGCGCGGTCACCCGGCTTCAGCCTCGAAAAATACTTCGTGATGAGCTTCTTGGCTTCAGCCGGATCAAAGTCGCCGACAAGCACTCCAAAAACGTTGCCGGGACGGTAGTAGACGTTCCAGTATTCCTGGGCCTGCTCGAAGGTGTAGCTGTTCAAATCGCTTGTCCAGCCGATGACCGGCCAGGAGTAGCCGCTCGAAGCCCAAAACATCGCGTCAAACTGTTCCTCGAATTTGCCGGTGGGCGTGCTCTCGGTGCGGAGCCGTCGCTCTTCGTGGACGACGTCTCGCTCCGAATAGAACTCGCGAAACACGCTCCCGTTGAGACGGTCGCTTTCCATCCAAGCCCAGAGCTCGAGCTTATTGGAGGGAACCGTAATGAAGTAGCAGGTGATGTCGTTGCTCGTGAAAGCGTTCATCCCGCTGCCGCCGCCGCGGGTGTAAACCTGGTCAAACTCGTCTTTCACGATCGTGCCGGCCGCCTCGCCGCCGGGGCCGCGGCCCTGCTGGGCACGGATGAGGTCGTCGAGACGCGCCCGGAGCACCCGAAGTTGCTGGGTGTCGTTGGCTGGATTCCAGGGGTCGTCGATCTCCCCCTTGAAGAAGCGGTCGTATTGCTTGGTCCACACGATGCGATTGATCTCGTCGCGGATCGCCTTTTGCTCAGCCCGGAAGCGAGCGTCTTTCGCGGGGTCACGGGTGCCGATCGTGTCGGTGCCCTTGAACATCATGTGCTCGAAGAAGTGGCTGATTCCGGTGATGCCGGGCCGCTCGTTGACGCTGCCCACGCGGGCCACCCAGCCGGCGCTCACGACATTGGGCTGATCCCGGCGTGGCACGAGCAGAAACTCCATGCCGTTTTCGAGGCGGAACTCCTCGACGGCGACTTGCTGCGCGTCTGCCGGGGTGGCGATCACTGCGACGATCGCGAAGAGAAGCGGGACGACGCGGAGTCCATGGCGTGAAAGTTGGAACATGCGGGACCTAAGGCCGGAGGAGCGGTGGGGGGACATCGGTCGGGGTCGTTATAGCCGCGCGGCGGGGAGCGTGTCCGCCGGGTTGCTGGATCGAGTCGCGGCGCGGGATAATGCGGGACCCCGGTTTCCACCTCGAGGAGCGACCATGTTGTCACGCCGATCTTGTCCAGCCGACGCCACCGATGCCAGCCGCGCGCTGCTTGCCAGCCGTCTCGCGATGCCCGCGTGGCTGGCGGCCGTGGCCCTGATGGCAGGCGGCGCGTGGATGCTCGCGATCGCCGCGGATGGTCCGCCCGAGCCCGACAAAGTGGCAGTCTTCATGCGGGCGAAGCTTGTCCATTCGCAGGACGTGCTCGAGGGCCTGGCGACCGAAGATTTTGATTTGATCGAGAAGGGTGCTCAGGGGCTGGCGCTAGCGAGCCTCGACAGCAACTGGCAGGTGCTCCAAACCGAAGACTATGTGCGGCAGAGCGCCGAGTTTCGCCGCGCCTGCGGAACGCTTCGCGATGCGGCAAAAGCAAAAAACCTCGACGGCGCGACGGTCGCCTGGATGGATGTGACTCTCAAGTGCGTCCAGTGCCACAAGTACGTCCGCGACGCGGAGTGACGTCTGGCTTCACGGCCGGCGGGAGGTCTGGCTGGCGGCTCGGGGTTGCCCGTGTCGCATCGCCGGACGTTCGCAGCGGCCATCCTGGCAATCCTGTTCGGCTGATTCGCGTGGAGGTGAAGCCGCGCGAAAGCTACCGAGGGATGAAGGGGCCTCGCTGTGACGGAACCCTTCGGGTCGAGACCAACAGGCTTGACCTTCCAGCAGAACTGATCGCGGAGATCGACCGGCAGCGGTGGGTCATCGAGATATTCTTCCGGCTCTTCAAGCATGTTCCAAATGGCCTCCTTCTACGTCATCGGGCTTGCGAGCCTGAAGGAACTCGAGGCCTTCATTGCTTCAAGACGAAAGCCGAAATAGGGGCACCGCAGGTCTGAACGCCTGCGGCGTTCGACGCTGCGCCCAAGACGCGCGATTCGAGTGCCGCCCGTCTCAGCCCGGATGCTGAGGAGCCGGTCGGGGGCACGCGCAGGAGCCGAGCATCTTTGCGCGGCCAAGAACCGCACCATCATCCCCGAGAACACACTCGCAAAGTCGCGAAGGCTCCGAGCATGTCACCGCCGGCGAACCAATGCGGGTTGCGGCCGTCATCCTGCATTCGCCGTGCCGAACACGATTGCCATCCTGGCCTCCGCTCACTCGGAGTTTACTGCGCTTCGCCATCCTGGCTGCGCTTGCAAACAACGCCGGCTCCACGGCACGGGCAACCCCTCGCGGATGCATCCTTGCTGAAGTCCCGGAGTCAGTTCTTCTTGTCCTCAGGCTCCTCCACGGGCGTGAGAAGAAGTTCGAGGAGGTACTTGTCGACCGGCTTGGCTGGCGGCTCCATGACCTGATTCAACCACGTCGCCGCGAGGGTCTCGCCGCGCTCGGCGTGGTAGTCCCGCAGCGGCGGCGGGTCGGCCGCACCGATCGGGCCAGCGGCGAGCAGGAGGCCGGCGACGATGACACGGTGGAAGAGATTGGCCAGAGGCGGGCTTGTCATGGGAGCATGCACCTTACTTCTTGATCTGATATTCCAGGGAGGCTTCGTCGGGAGGCGTGGTAGGGCCATCGGGGCCTGACCAGGTATCCACAAAAATGCCGCTGAGCATGGTGTTGTAGGAGTGGTTGCGGTTCACCTGAATTGCCAGCTTGACCGGCCCTCGCACGAGCATCCGCTTGTAGACGCCGCCAAAAAACTCCACGCCGCGGCCTTGATAGAGGAGCGGGAGTCTCTCGGTGTCGCCGATGTCGGCCAGATGACGGGCGGTGTGGTGATAGACCCGCAGGCGGTGATCTCGCGCCCGGTTCGCCTCGTGGTTGCCGTCGTAGTTCAGGAGATAGAGGCTCACCTGAAACACGCCGTCGGGAACATCCAGGGCGATCTGGAGGTGCGGACCATCGAACATGAGCGAATAGTCCTGGGCGTTGTCCACGATGCCAGCAGGTCGCCGGTGCCAGGCCGGCTTGTCACGGACATTGTCAGACTCCGGCATCTCCTTCTCGATCCATTCCTTCACATACCCTGGCGGCAACTGGAGTGCCCGGCGGTCGTCCGTGAACTTGTCCCAGACCCAATACCGCACGGAGTCGGGACGAACGTATCGGTAGACGTGACGCTTCTTGTCCGGCTCCTGCACGAAATTCTTTCGGTGAGGCCCGAGCATGGGGGCATACCGAACCCGGGGGCTAAAGTCACCGACGCGAATGCTGTTTGGGCTCTGGCCCGCGCAGAGCACCCCGAAGTGCCGGCCGTATGCGCCGATCCAATCGCCTTGGGTCTGCCAGTCGTCGGGCAAGCCCATGACAGCAGGTTCTTTTGCTGGCATCCGATCGAGCTTCGCGCGAGCCCATGTGAGCTCGTCGCGTAAGGCAACCTTGGCGTCACGGCTGTCTTCACGAGGCCACTTCGGCAGGCCGTCGCCCGTCGCGCGCATGGTGAGATGCTCAGCCCCTTCGATGCTTTCGAATTTCGGATAGTCGGTGCCCTCCCGCTTGGCGACCAAGAGCCCGTCGGTCTGCGTGCCGACGATGAGGGTGCCGTCGGCATCAAAGGCGACGCACCGCACATGCCACGTCGGAAACCCCTGAGCACGGGTGAAGTGTTTCCATGTTCCTGGGTCGTGTGCATAACGACTGAGGCCAAGGTCATGGGTAATCCATACGTCGCCATCGATGGGGCATTCGGCGATATCCCACACGCGCTGGCCAGCAGGCCCCTTGCCTGCTGGATAGTGGTGCCAGCGCTCGCCTGCGAGCACGCTCACGCCTGCGCTTCGATGCCTACGCCGCGGCGGAGGGTGCCGACGTAGATCGTGCCGTCGGTGCCGACCGCGGCGCAGGTCGCCTCAAGGGCAGCAACAGGCCAGGCCCAGGCAGGGGGTGTCGCCGTACTTTCTTCAGCGAGTGCACACGTCGCACTGCCCACCGCGAGCAGAGCCACTCCGACCGTGGCTGCCCATTTGCCGACGACGTGGAAACGCATGCCGCAAACGGTACCCATTGATCCACTCCGCGAGGTAAACCCCCAAACCCCTCCACCCAGGAGCAGCCTACCCCACCTGTCAAGCAACGGCACCGACCGAGTGCCGAGCTGCCGAGCTGCCGGGGGCACCGGGGCGCGTCTTGATCCCGCTCGTGTGGTCGGGTGGTATGGTGCTTGCCATTCGGCGTCGTTTGTCACGTCCTGGGTTTGGAGTCTCACCATGAAGGTTCTCGCGGTTCTGGCCGTCGCTGTCGTTGTTCTGGGAGGGGTGGCGTCCGCAGAGCCGGTCGCACCGATGCACTTCCAAGGCGTGGGCTTTTCGATTGCGCCGCTTGAAAGCGATGCGGGCGACGAGCCACATTCTCCGCTCGGCATGCGGCTGCCACCACAGGACGGATTCGCACCCAATGTCAATGTGGATATCCAGGCCTCCGACGGCACGATGGAAGGCTACGCCGATATTTCTCGCGGTCATTTTAAGAATGCCGGCTTCGAGATCGTGAGCGAGAAGATCGTGGACGGGGAGTTGACGTTTGAGTTCAAGGGCAAAGTGGAAGGAAACCCGCTCCATTGGTATGCGAAGGCGTTCAAGCGAAAAGATCGCGTCTTCCTCGTGACGGCAACAGCCACCGAGGCCCAGTGGCAGGGCGTCTCGGCCAAACTGAAGGCCTGCGTCGACAGTTTTGCCTTGGACAACGAAGCTCAGCCCGCCGCACGCAATCCATGACCGCGGCCACCACGGCTCAAGACGGCGCGGTGCGACGCTCCGATGCGAACGGCCTGTCGCAGCGTCAGCCGCGACGGTCAATCCATGACGACGGTGCGGCCGTTGTGGGCGAAGACACGTTCTTCGAGGACAAGACGCACAGCGCGGGCGAGGACGAGCTTTTCGACGTCACTGCCCGCCTGGGCCATGCGCTCCGGCGTGAAGGTGTGGTCCACTGCGGTGACGTCTTGGGCGATGATCGGGCCGGCGTCGAGCTCAGTTGTCACAAAGTGCGCCGTGGCCCCGATGAGCTTCACGCCGCGGGCGAACGCCTGGCGATAGGGAGCCGCCCCCGCGAAGGCCGGCAGAAACGAGTGGTGAATGTTGATGAGCCGGCCCGCGTACCGCGCGACGAACGCGGGCGAGAGAATCCGCATGTACCGGGCCAGCACGACGTACGCCGGTGAATAGGCATCGATGGCAGCGGCGACGAGGGCTTCGTGGGCCTCACGCGTGATCCCGTCGTGGGGCACCGCATGAAACGACACGCCGAATCGTTCGACGAGGCTGCGGAGGTGATCGTGGTTACTGATGACGCCCACGATCTTTCCGGGCAGCTCTTCAATCGTGTCCAACAGTAAGAGCTCGCCGAGGCAGTGGGGTTCGCGGGTGGCGCAGACGACGATTGGCCGTCGCTCGTCACGGGCCACGCGGACGCGGGCGGTGGGTGGGAGCACCGCTGCGAGCGCTTCGCGGAGCGCATCGGCGGGCACAGGGCCATCGGCAGATGTGACTTCCGCGCGGAAGAAGAAATGCCTTGTGGCCGAGTCGACGAATTCCTGGTTGGCCTCGATGTTGAGCCGGTGGCGTTCGAGGACACCGGTGATGCGGTGGATGAGGCCGACGGCATCGGGGCAGTCGACGAGGACGATGTGGCGAGGTGTTTCGGTCATGCGGAGGGCTCCCTGGGCACCCAGGCGAGGACGACTTGTTCGACCGTGGTGTCGGTCTTTCTGGCAGGGATTTCGATCGGCTCCACGGCGATAGCGTCGGGCGACCAGGCGAGCCGAATCATCTCGAGCTCCTGTTCAATGTCGGCCTCGAGCAGACGCCGGCGTTCTTCGAGCGACTGAAGACTCTCCTCGGCGTGGGCCACGTCAGCTTGTTGCCGAGTAGCACGGCTGGCTGACCGCATCGATGTGGCCGCCTTGCCGATCGTGATCGAGCTGAGCTTCTTGCGGCCCAGCAGGGCGCCGATCACGGCCGAGCCGATCGAGACATACGTCTGCATCGACTGGTCTTTCGCCTGAGCCTGCTCGCGCTCCACCTTCTGCTGGGCCCGTTCGATGCGATCCTCGAGCGTCGCGAGCTTTGCAGCGTGACGGGTTTTGAGTTTCTCGATTTCGGCATCGCGACGCTCTCGCCCGCGATGGGCGATGCGGAGGCGAAAGTCACGCTCAGACTCATCGGGTCGCGAGACGTCTCCAAGCGCCGGGGCGCGCCATGCCGAAAGCCGCGCCGATCGCGCGAGAAAATTCTTGAGTGAGGTGGCAAGCGCCGAGTAGCCGCGAGGGCCGGCGAGGACTGGCGGGAGCGGTGCGAATGAGCCCGTGCGTGAAGCAGACTCGATCTCAGGCGGCCCGGCGAGGAGCGTGGCCGATTCCCATGCCGATTCGCCCAGCGTGGAGGGCGCCGGGGCCAGGTAGTACTGCTCGCGGTGTTCCTCGATGCCCGCGGAGGCAAGCGAGTAGCGAACGATCGCCTTGGCGAGGATGTGTGGCGTGTAGTGGACGTTGCGAGAAGGCTCCGACGCCTCGCGCTGCTTCGAGCGGATGTCCCGCATCAAAAACACTTCCGAAATGCCGGGAGGGAGGATAGGGCGTGAGCCGCCGCGTGGCGTCGGGCTCGCGTCGGCCTCGGCGGGCGGGGCCGCGGGTGTTGTGGAGCCCGCGGGGGCAGTGAGTCGGCGGATCTCTTCGCGGAGGAGTGGTCCGCGGAGATACGACATGGTCCAGCGGGATTGAAAGAGGGTCTCTTCGTCGCCGTGGATCGAGTGCATGAGGAACCGGCGTTGTTCGAGGCCGGAGAGGAGTCGGTCGAGACGGCCGCGGTCGAACGAGCCGCCGGTGGATGCCGCCGCGCCTTCGAGGCCGTCGAGGACGCGGGCTTTGTCGCGAGCGGTTTGCAGACGGCCGAGGAACCAGAGGCCGGCGTTGGCGAGGCCTTTGTAGTCGAGGTCGACGGGGTTTTGCGTGGCGAGGACGACGCCGAGGCCGTAGGCGCGGGCCTGCTTCATGAGCGTGAGGATCGGCGTCTTGCTTGGCGGATTGGCGACCGGCGGGACATACCCAAAAACTTCGTCCATGAGGAACAGGGCTTTGAGCGATGACGTGCCTGGCTGGGACCGCATCCAGGCGATCGTCTGACCGGCGAGCAGCGTGACAAATGCCATGCGCTGGGCGTCGGAGAGGTGGGCGATTGAGATGACGGCCACGCGCGGTTTGCCGGTGGGTGTCCAGAGGAGGCGGCCGACGTCGAGCGGCTCGCCTTCGAGCCAGGCATCAAAACCCGGTGCGGCGGCGATCGTGTTGAGCTTCGTCGCAAGCTGGAAACGGTCACCAGCCGGATAGAAATTCTCGAGATCAAGAAAACCGATGCGTTCGATCGGGGGCGCGGGGATCGTGCGGACAAGCGTGGCGAAGTCGACCTTTTGGTTGCTCGTCCAGAGCGTGTCGATGATCGTGGACACCAAGAGATGCTCGCGGCTCGTGCCAGGCTCCGTGTTGATTCCTACGAGCGCGAGGATGCCCGAGACGAGCGACTCGATGCGTTCGCGTCGGGCTTCCGGGTCGGCGAGGATCGCCTCGGGAGGCGGGTCCATGCTGGCAAGCATCGCCAGTGGTATGCCGGCCCTGCTACCAGGCGTGTAGACGGCGAGATCCGCAGCTTCACGAAGTCGCCGGATGCGATCGCCCGACTGGCCGGAGTGGGCAAGGCCCGCCGACCATTTGGAAGCGGTGCGGGCGGCCAACTCTTGGACTGTGATGCCGTCGCGGCGTGCCGTTTCGGGATCGACCCACGGCTCGAAATCGGCCGGTGCGAGGTCGGGAAACGTGAGCAGGACGTTGGCGAGATCGCCCTTCGGATCGATGACAAGCGTGGGGATGCCGTCGAGAGCCGCCTCCTCGATGAGACCGATGAGGAGGCCGGTCTTGCCGCTGCCGGTCATGCCCACGCAGACGGCGTGCGTGGTGAACCGACGGGCATCGAGCAGGAGCGGCTCACCGGTCACGGCGCCGGCGTCGTCGAGCCTCGTGCCCAGATAGAAGACACCAAGGCCCTCGATCGAGTCAGCGAGTTTTGGAGTTGGCGTCATCGCAGTGCCCGGCCTTTGGTTCGTGCTTTCGATGATTGTTTATGGCCCCGATTCGACGTGGTGGCGGCCTGACCGGCGGGCAGCCTAGCAGACTGTGGAGCAAGTCTGCCGCCGCACGATGCGGCAACCGCCGACCTTCGAAAACCTCGGCTTCACCCCGAACACGCCGCTCGCGTACTGGCACTCACGGATTGCTTTTGTGCGCGGCGTGGAACTTTTCTTGTGGGCCTGGCGTCTAGCCCTTCTGCAACCGCCAAAAGCTCACTCCTCGACCCGGAGATTCATCATGAACCGCATCCCGATTCGCCGCTTGCTGGGCCTCTCCGCCCTGCTGATTGTGGTGGTGCTTCCCGCCGCCACCGCTCAGGCTCGAATCAAGCTCATCACGCTGCCGGTGCGCGACCGCGTGGAGGTGCGGCTGGACCACGACAACGCCACGCTCGTGGAAGAGCAGCGGGAGGTTCCGCTGGTGCAAGGAGAGAACCAGGTCGACTTCAGTTGGGCCAATACCGCCATCGACCCCAACACGATCGTCTTCCGTGTCGTGAAGGCGGACTTCGACGTCAACGTGCTCTCCGTCAGCTACCCGCCGGGGGAAAACTCGCTGGTCTGGCAGGTCTCGTCGGCCAAGTCCGGCAGCGCCATCGTCCGCATCAGCTACCTGCTGGGCAACCTGAGCAAAACCTTCTCCTACCGCGCCGTAGCCGGCCACGACGAGAAGGTCCTCACCCTCCGCCAATACGTCCGCGTCAACAACTCCGCCAACGAGTCCTTTGACACGGCCAACGTTCACGTCGGCATCGGCGACACCTTTACCCGTCCGATCGGCCTGAGCGAGACCAAGGAACTGCTGATTGGCAAGTTTCCAAACGTGCCGATCGTCAAGACCTACACCGTCAATCCCGTGGAGTTTAACTACATCGACCGCCCCATGAATAAGCTCCGCGTGCCCATGCACTACGTGATTCACAACGACCAGCGGCATGAGCTCGGCACGGAAGCGCTGCCGTTTGGCAAGGCCCGCATCTTCCAGGAAGACGGCCGGGGCTCCAGTGCGTTTCTCGGCGAGGACTGGGGCGACTACACCGCCGTCGGCGACACGATGAAGCTCGCCATCGGGGTCGCACGCGACATCAACGTGGTCCGCACCATCGACAAGGTGGAAAACAAACGCATCGCCGGCAACCTCTTCAACTACGAAGTGACCGTGAAATACGAGATCGAAAACTTCAAGGATCAGGCCGTGCGGCTGGATCTGGAAGAGCCGCTCGTGCATCTGCGTCAGGAGATCGGCCACCACTCTGACCGCCCGGTGCAGTGGGACGTCGGCGACCAGACCACCTTCCCCGGAGGCCTCGACAAGAAGGAATCGCGCGTAGACAAGGCAGTCTTTCACGCCGACCTGCCCGCCCGCGCAGGCGATAAGGCTGAAAAGAGCACCCATTACTTCCAGGTGATTCTGCGGAACGAGTGGTGAACCACGTGGCTCATGGCCAGCGGTTCGTCGCTGGTGGCTAGGAGCGCGATTCTGCTCTGGACCCTTTACTCCCCAACCTCCCATTCCGAGAAACGATCCATGAAGACCTCCACAGAAAACCTTCCGTTCGTTCTGGCTGCTCTCCTCGTGTTCGCGGGCGTGGCCCGTGCTGAAAACGTGGACCTCTCCACGGTGCCCAAGCGGGACACGGTGCAGTTGACGATCTACAACAGCGAAGACCTGACGCTGGTGCGTGAGACGCGTTCGGTGAGCTTCAAGAAGGGCGACAACCCGTTGCAGTTCAGTTGGGTGAACACCCGCATCGACCCGAGCAGCGTGGAGCTGCGTTTTTTGGATCACACAGACGACGTAGAATTGCTCGACACGACCTTTCCGCACGCCAAGCCGCAGATGCTGTACTGGAATGTGCGGAGCGAGTTTGTGGGTCGAGCGACCATAGAGATCAGCTACTTCACCAGCGGGATCACGTGGTCGGCGGACTATGTGATGATCGCCAACCCGCAGGAGACGAAGGCCGACCTGACGAGCTACGTCCGCGTATTCAACCAGTCGGGCGAGGACTACGAGGACGCGCAGGTGCGGTTGGTGGTGGGTGTGGTGAACCTGGTGGAGAAGATCGCTGAGCTGGCGAATATGCCCATGAGTCAGGTTGGTCAGTTGGGGGCAAAGCGCCGGAAAGACTACGCCCTCAGGGCCATGCGCGAGTCGGTCAGCAACGCCGAGGGGGCATTCTCTGCCCCGATGGCTGCCGCGGCTCCAAGTGAACCCAAGCAGGTGATCAAGGAAGGCCTCAGCGAGTACTTCATTTTCACCATCGACGGCACGGAGACCGTGCCCAATGGGTGGTCCAAGCGGATGCTCAGCTTCGCCGCCGAGGACGTGCCGATCAAAATCCAGTACCGCTATCGGCCTCAGGAATACGGCGACCAATTGGTGAAGCTGTACCTCATGGCAAACGACAAGGAGAGCGACCTCGGCTCGACGCCGCTTCCGGACGGCGTCTACCGGACCTTCCACGCCACCGAGGGCGGCAGCCTGCGATACGTGGCGGCAGAGGAGAAGAAGTACGTGGCCATTGGCGACAAGTGTGAGCTGAACCTCGGGCAGGACAAGGACGTGATCTGGGAGCTGATCACCCGCAGGACCGCGCGCGAGAAGCTCGTCATGAAGATGCACGGCGCGGATGTGTACCGCGAGCTGGACGGGGACAACCTCCAGATCGACGTCCGCTCCTCGGTTGCGGGCTGGCAGGACCACGTGTGGTACGGGCAGCGGGTTGCCAACGCCACTGGCAAGCCCATCGAGCTGGAGGTGCGCCGCGCCTATAGCGGCGACGTGACGTTCTTGAGCGGCCTGAACCCCACTCGCCACGACAACAACACCGTGCAATACACGACGACGGTGGCCAACGGCCAGGACATCGAACTGGACTACGAGGTCGTCACCAAGCAGGGCTGGCTGAGCAAGCAGAACCGCGTGGAGATTCAGGCGAAGTAGAGGAATCACCCGACCGATACGGCAGGCATTCCAATTCTTTGCGGACTTGATCGACGTCGATCGGTTTGCCTTGAAGCTTACGGAACTTCTCGAGCTGGGCGGGTGTCATGAGTTTCAGGACCGACGCGTTGAAGGTTTTCACCTTCTTGTAGAGTCGCCTGCTCGCTTCAAGTTCTGGCCCCATTCGCGCGGCTTCATTACGGTCGTGGACATCGACGTCGTCATAGTGAGGACGAGCATGTTGTTTGGCCTCGTCAGCAGAATCTGTGGGTACATTCTGGCTCCGGTAGGTGGCCGAGTGTGAAATCAAGATTGCGTGGAAGGTTCCGTGTGATGGACCTAAATACTTGGTACGGCTCGACCCGCTTGCCCTCTTGGATCATGGAACTCGCAACGGACGACAGGATTTGCTGTCCACGTGCCGGCGAACGTGACGACATCAGCGGCCGCAAAATGACCCGGCCGTCGCCCGGGCTCGTTGTGGGCTCGAGGACCGGCGGCTTACGTATCGTAAGCACGACGCCCGCACCGGCAGGTGGTTCATGGGCCGGCACGATCGACGGTGCGGTGGCCACCAGGACCAGCCATGCGGCACATGTGAGCGCAATGATGCGAAAATGGGCGATGCGAGTCCTCCGTGACTGAAGCACCGCCAGAATAAGCCAGTTGCCCGGACGATCACAACGCCGCCCCCTCGCCGCATCACAGCGCGTCCGCTTCGCGCAGCGCCGACCCTCGCTTAGCCGGGCTTCGCCTGCCGGCCCTCCGGGCCTCGTTCACACTCAATCGTTTCTCGATGAGCGGATAAAGCGGACGCCTTCAACGTTTTCGAAGTCGGCGTCTTGTGTCCAGAGCGTCGCTCCGTAGGCCCGGGCTGTTGCCAGGATGATGCTGTCGGCCATCGGCAGCCGCAGGGTGGCGGAGAGCGTTGCGGCCGAGAGGGCAAGCGAGGCCGTCAATTCGACAACGGTGCCCTGCTGCATCAATGCCACGGCCTGGAGCGCATGGCTCTCATCGCGCTGGATCAGCACACGCTCGAACACCTCAAAGAGGCAGAGCGTCGGCACGATCACGTAGCGCGGCTTGAGAATGGCCGGCGAGAAAAATACCGCGTTGGGCCCGTCGGCAAAGAACTCGAGCCAACCAGAAGAGTCGACGACATTCACTCGCGATCGGGCTCCCGCACGACGGATGTGTCGATGCCCCTGAGAAAGCCCCTGGCCTGTTTCATCGATTTGACGGGGATGAGCTCGATCCGGCCCTCATACGGGATGACCTGCACTCGTTGCCCTGGCCGGATGCCGACCGCCTGGCGAACCCGCAGGGGAATCACCACTTGAAACTTCGTCGACACGGTCGTCGTATCCATACGTATCTCTGATCGATCGACAAATCGTACAACGCCTTGATCGTACCGCGGTGGCACAGCACGGACAAGCACACGGTGGAGAGCGGCACAAAAGCCCCTTGGCGTGCCTCGAGAAAACGTCCAGCGTGATGGCCACCCTGGCGTTCGGCGTTGCGTGGTAGCCTTTGCCGCATGGCCATTCCTGCTACCCCAGTTTGCCGTGGGCCCTGCGTGCTGTTGGTAGACGATCAGCCGATCATCGGTGAGGCGGTCCGCCGGATGCTCGCTGGCGAGGAAGGCATCGCGTTTCACTACTGCCGCGATGCCACCGCCGCGCTCGACCGGGCGGCCGAGGTGGCCCCGACGGTGATCCTCCAGGATCTCGTGATGCCCGATGTCGATGGGCTCGAGCTCGTCCGGCGATACCGGGCCGATGAGCGGTTTCGGGACGTGCCGGTGATCGTGCTCTCCACGAAGGAGGAGCCCGCGGTGAAGGCGGAGGCTTTTGCGCGGGGGGCCAACGACTACATCGTGAAGCTGCCCGACCGGCTCGAGCTGGTGGCCCGCGTGCGGTACCACTCGCGGGGCTACACGGCGCTCGTCGAACGCAACGAAGCCTTTGCGGCCCTCCAAAAGAGCCAGCAGGTGCTCGCCCATGACCTCGCCACGGCGGCGCACTATGTCCGCTCGCTGCTGCCGCCGCCGCAGGCCTTGGGAACCATCCGTGCCGACTGGCGGTTCATTCCTTCGGCCTCACTTGGCGGCGATGCCTTTGGGTACCACGATCTCGATGCAGACCACATGGCCGTCTACCTGCTCGACGTGTGTGGGCACGGGGTGGGGGCGGCGCTGCTTTCGGTGTCGGCCCTCAATGCCATTCGCAGCGAGGCCCTGCCACAGACCGATTTTCGAGATCCGGGAGCCGTGCTTGCGGGGCTCAACCGTGCCTTCCCGATGGAGCGGCACAACGACATGTTTTTCACGGCGTGGTACGGCGTGTACTGCCGAACCACGGGACGCCTCCGGTGGTCGGGCGGTGGCCACCCCCCGGCGCTGCTTCTGCCCGCCGGGGGGCCGCGACAGCTGCTCGACTCCGAAGGGCCACTCGTGGGGGCTATGGAGGGGCCGGAGTACGCGGCAAGCGAGGTGGACGTGCCGGTGGGAAGCCGCCTCTATATCTATAGCGACGGGGCCTTCGAGATCATCCGGACTGACGGCACGATGTGGCCGTTTGCCGAGTTTGTAGAGACGCTCTCGGGGGCAGCCGGCGTGCCGGAGGCCGGGAATGCTGGCGCTTCTGGGCCGCTTGACAGCCTTCTGGGCCACATCCACGGCCTCTCCGGCCGGGAGGATTTTCAGGATGATTGCTCGATGCTGGAGCTTGTTTTTGGCGGCAGCGGCAGCGGTTCGGCCGTGACAGGCTGACGAGTCAGCCTGGAAAACGAGGCCCATCTTGCATGGGCGAAGCGAATCCGTACACTCCGGTGTTTCGCGGTTTCGACCGGCCGCTAGCGTAGCTCAATTGGCAGAGCAGCTGATTTGTAATCAGCAGGTTGCGGGTTCAACTCCCGCCGCTAGCTCAGCGCGCCAGCGGCGCGACGAACGAGCAGCGGCATCCAGAAAAGCCAGAGCAGCCAAAAAAGAAAAGCCAGAAAAGAAAAGCCAGAGCAGAGGAGCCACAGGAAAACGACGCGCACCGCCACCAAACACCACGCGGGGAGTTACCCAAGCGGCCAACGGGGTCAGACTGTAAATCTGATGGGTTTATCCCTTCGCAGGTTCGAATCCTGCACTCCCCAGTAGCACCCCGCCATCCCGGCGGTCGGCCAACGCTTCGGCAGCTTTTCAGGTCCCCCGCGGGTGTAGCTCAATGGTAGAGCAATAGCCTTCCAAGCTAAAGACGAGGGTTCGATTCCCTCTACCCGCTTTCCCCAATCCATGACACACCATGACAACAACCCTTATCACGCCGCTGCTGTAGCTCAGTTGGTAGAGCGCGTCCTTGGTAAGGACGAGGTCATGGGTTCAAGTCCCATCAGCAGCTCTTCCGAGGGTCACGGCCTGCGTGCGAGCGGTCGTGCCGTTCGGGCGGCTCTTACCCGCAGTTATCCGTTCACAAGTTCCGTTTTTCATTTCCGAGGAGTTTGAGGAGACACGATGGCGAAGGACACGTTCACGCGGAGCAAGCCCCACGTCAATGTTGGCACGATTGGCCACATCGACCACGGCAAGACCACCCTCACCGGCGCGCTCGTTGCCGTGCAGGCAGCCAAGAACCTCGCCGTGGCCAAGAGCTACGCCGAGATCGCGAAGGGCGGTACCGTTCGCGACGAAACGAAGACCGTCACGATCGCGGTCAGCCACGTGGAGTACGAGAGCGAAAAGCGTCACTACGCCCACATCGACTGCCCGGGCCATGCCGACTTCATCAAGAACATGATCACCGGGGCCGCCCAGATGGACGGCGCAATCCTGGTGGTGAGTGCGGCCGACGGCCCGATGCCGCAGACGCGGGAGCACATTCTGCTTGCCAAGCAGGTCGGTGTGCCGGCCCTCGTGGTCTTCCTCAACAAGGTTGACCTCGTGGACGATCCCGAGTTGCTCGATCTCGTCGAGATGGAAATCCGCGAGCTTCTCACGAAGTACGGCTTCCCTGGCGACGATGTGCCAATCATTCGCGGTGCAAGCAAACCGGCCTATGACAGCCCGAAAGACCCTGCGGCGAACAAGTGCATCGCCGATCTGCTCGATGCCGTTGACGCCTACATTCCCGAGCCGACCCGTGAGCTCGACAAGCCGTTCCTCATGGCCATCGAAGACGTGTTCTCGATCGAAGGCCGCGGCACGGTGGCCACGGGGCGCATCGAGCGTGGCATGGTGAAGGTCGGCGACGAAGTCGAGATCATCGGCCTTAAGGAAAAGGCCGAGAAGACGACGTGCACCGGCGTCGAGATGTTCAAGAAGGTGCTCGATAGCGGACAGGCTGGCGACAATGTCGGCTGCCTTCTCCGCGGCGTTGCCCGCGAAGGCATCGAGCGTGGGCAGGTGCTCGCGAAGCCGGGGTCGATCAAGCCCCACAAGAAGTTCGAGTGCGAGGTCTACGTCCTGTCGAAGGAGGAAGGTGGCCGTCACACGCCGTTTTTCGCCGGCTACCGGCCGCAGTTCTACTTCCGCACGACCGACGTGACCGGTGCCACGAAGCTGCTCAGCGGCGTCGAGATGGTGTCGCCGGGCGACAACGTCAAGATGGAAGTTGAGCTCATGGTGCCGATCGCCATGGACGACGGTGTCCGCTTCGCCATTCGCGAAGGTGGCAAGACGGTCGGTTCGGGCGTCGTGACGAAGATTCTCGAGTAACTTGGAGGCGCGAGCCCGACAATCGCCGCCGGGTGAGTCCGGGGGCAAGAGCGTAGAAAACAGACAGTAGGATGAGGGTGTGGGATTGGCATCGTGGCCAATTCCCACTCACAGGGGCGTAGCTCAACTGGCAGAGCGCTGGTCTCCAAAACCAGAGGTTGCGAGTTCGATTCCCGCCGCCCCTGCAGCCGTCACCGCGGCGCGTCGTCCGGACGCACCGCGGTCTACCCACAGTGGGTAGAGCGGCCTCGAGGTCCGGGCAGGATGGCAAGCCGTATGGCAGCGACAGACAAACAAGCTGGTGCAGGCGCCCTGTTGGGGGGCGTCCTCAGCGTTTCGCTTTACAAGTGGAATCAGGGCCGCATCGCCCGTCAGACCACGTTTGCCGCGCTCGCGGTAATTGTCGGCACGGGGGCATGGCAGCTCTCGCAGATCGTCACAGGCATGGCCTCCGGCGAGGCCGCCAGTGGCCCTGATCTGGGCGTCGTGCGGTTCCTCTTGCCTGCGGCGCTCGTGGCCCTGGGGCTCTGGCTCGCCTTCCGGATCGTCAATATTCCGCGGTTCGCGGAGTTCCTCATTGCTGTCGAGGCGGAAATGGCGAAGGTATCCTGGCCCACTGGCCATGAAGTCTTTCGCAGTTCGATCGTCGTGATCTTCTTGATTTTCTTCCTGGCGGCGCTGTTGGCTACGTTCGACTTTTTCTGGTGGTTCCTGCTTCACCCGCGGGAGTTGTGGACGCTCATTCGCGGGGGCACTGTCTAACCCGTGGGTTTCGGCCTGCACGCTCCTCACTCGCACTGATGAACCAAGACACTTTCCATCCTGAAGACGACGCGGCTGCTCCGGCGACGGAAGCAACGGCCCCAGTCCACGAACCCATCACAGCGGCTCCTGTGGAGATCGCCGTCGAGGCAGCGTTGCCTTCCGGCATCGACGATGAGATCGACGAAGACGACGGCCCGGTCGAGCTCGCCGATCCCTTTGGGGGCGACGAGAATGCCAAGCCGATCGAGGAAGCGATCGACGAGACCGAGGGTCCTTCCATGGCCGGCATGGAGTGGTACATCCTCAAGGTGCAGAGCAACCGCGAGGACTCGATCAGCGAAGCCCTCCAGCGGCGGATCATGCTCCAGGGCATGGAGAAATGGTTTGGCGAGGTGATCGTGCCAAAGGAGCAGGTCACCGACTTCAAGGGAGGCAAGAAGCGGGTGGTCTCCCGCAAGCTCTACCCCGGCTACATCCTCGTGCAGATGGCGCTCAACGACGAAACCTGGTACCTCGTGCGGGAGACGGGGGGGATCGGCGATTTCACCGGTTCCGCCGGTCGGCCGAGCCCGATGCTGCCGCAGGACGTTGCCAAGCTCTTGCACAAGAAGGAAGAAGAGACCGCCGAGTCCCCTCGGCTGAAGATCACCTTCAAGAAGGGCGACCGCGTAAAGATCAACGAAGGCACGTTCGAGAACTTCGAGGGCGAGGTCGAGGAGATCGACCAGGCGAACGGCCGCGTCACCGTGATGCTGAGCATCTTCGGCCGCTCCACCCCGGTGGATATCGAATACTGGCAGATCGAGAGCGCCTGATTTCAAACACGCAGAAGCGGCGCGGATAAGCAAGCACGCAGATTTCACGGCCCAATACAAACACGCAGAATCACTGAACGCAGGCACCTAGGCCGGCAGGCAATCGACAGCAAAGGGTTACGACGATGGCAAAGCAGATGGTTGGTCAGGCGAAGTTTCAGGTACCCGGTGGGCAGGCCACGCCCGCGCCCCCGGTCGGCACATCGCTGGGCCGTTTCGGCATCAACCTCGGCCAGTTCGTGTCGCAGTTCAACGACAAGACCCGCGAGGCGGCGGGCATGCCGATCCCGGTCGTCGTCACCATCTACAACGATCGGTCGTTTGAGTTCATCACGAAGAGCCCCCCGGCCGCCGCGCTTCTGAAGAAGGCCGCGGGCCTCGCGAAGGGCTCGGGCGTGCCCAACAAAGACAAGGTTGGCAAGGTCACGGTGGCCCAGATTGATGAGATCGTCCGCCTCAAGGGAGCCGACCTCAACGCTCGTGACGTCGAACATGCCCGCCGCATGGTCGAGGGCACGGCTCGGAGCATGGGCATCACCGTCGAAGGCTAATCGTTTCGCGTTTTTTATCCACACCCCTTCAGTCAAGATCTATCGTCATGTCTGTCACTGCCAAGACCAAGCGGATGCGAGCGTCCCGGGCCGTTCTCCCTAAGACCGAAGCGCCCCTCCCGCTGGCCGAAGCGATTGGGGTCTTCAAGAAGTTTCCGGTTCCGAAGTTCGACCAGTCGGTCGAGATTCACATGCGCCTGGGCATCGATCCAAAGCAGGCCGACCAGATCGTCCGCGGATCGCTTGTGCTGCCCCATGGCATCGGGAAGTCGAAGCGGGTGGTCGTGTTCGCCAAGGGCAATCAGGCCGACGAGGCTCGGGCTGCAGGGGCCGAGGAAGTTGGCGGCGATGACCTTGCGAAGAAGATCAAAGAAGGCTGGATGGATTTTGATGTGTGCATCGCGGCCCCTGACATGATGGGCCTGGTGGGCCCGCTTGGAAAGGTGCTCGGCCCTCGCGGTCTCATGCCGAGTCCTCGGGCCGGCACGGTCACTGGCGAAATTGCCAAGACGGTGAGCGAATACAAGGCTGGCAAGGTCGAGTTTCGCAATGATCCCACCGGCATCGTGCATGCGGTCGTAGGCAAGGCGAGCTTCGATGCGGCCAAGCTCGCCGACAACATTAAGGCCTTCGTCGACCACATTCTGTCACTTCAGCCATCGAGCGTTCGCGGCCAGTACGTGAAGAGCGTCTCGATCTCGGGAACCATGACGCCGGGCGTCATGGTGGCCCTGTGACGCGCCCGCGACCCTCGCATCCATCCTTACCCTCATCCGCATCTGAATGAAAAGCCATGAGTAAAGCCGTCAAAGACATGTTGGTCGACGATCTCAAGCACCGCCTTGTCGGGGTTGGGGACGTGATCGTGGTGAGCCTCGGCCGGCTCAATGCCCAGAAAACAACCCAGCTCAGGCAGACGCTCCGCAAGAAGCGGATCAGTCTCCAGCTCGTGAAGAACAGCCTTGCCCAACGGGCAATGGCGGATACCCCGCTCGCACCGGCGTTTGAGAAGGCCGAGGGCATGCTCGCGATCGCCTGGGGTGGCGAGGATGTCGTTGATCTCGCGAAGGAGCTCGACCGCCTTTCCGGGGTCAAGGATTTCGACGGGCTCGAGTGCCGCGGCGGGGCCCTGGACGGCAGTCGCCTCAATGCGGGCGATGTCAAGATGGTGGCCAAGTGGCCCACACGGACTGAGCAACTATCGATTCTCTCGGGCCAGATTTCCTCGATGGGCTCGGTCCTTTCGGGGCAAATTACGTCGGCCGGTGGCAGTCTCGCCGGGCAGCTCGCCTCGCGGGTGGAAGACCTAGAGAAGGCTGGCGGCGAGGCGCTGGAAGGCTAAAGTCAACGTCAATTTTTCAGGGGGGCTTCACCCGGGAAAAATTCATGGTAAACCAAGGGGCTCGGCTGGCAGGCTAGGTTGGCGGCCTCCCACGAGCGGCGGGCTAGGCGAACCCGAACCCGAACACACGACACCACGAGCGGACCTTCCGAACACACGACACCACGAGCGGACCTTGTCACGTGACAAGCCGCGATATTTTCAAGCGAAAGGATCAGGAGCGATGGCAACGGCTGAGGCAACTCGTGAATTTTCTGCCGAGACGAAGGTATTGGGCGACAAGATCGTCGCCCTGACCCTCAAGGCAGCCAAGGAACTCTCCGACTACCTCGACGAAGTGCATGGCATCAAGCCAGCTGCTGGTGGAGCTGTCATGATGGCCGCTCCGGCTGGCGGCCCTGGTGGCGGTGCCGAGCCTGTCGCTGAAAAGACCGAGTTCGATGTCTTTCTCGAGAGCTTCGGCGACAACAAGATCGGCGTCATCAAGGTCGTGCGTGCCGCGACGGGTCTGGGTCTCAAGGAGGCCAAGGATCTCGTCGAGAGCGCCCCTACCAAGGTCAAGGAGGGCATCTCCAAGGCCGACGCCGAGAAGCTTGTTAAGGAGCTCGAGGAAGCGAAGGCCAAGGTCTCGATCAAGTAAAAACTGCCTCAATGCCCGGCCAGGGCTGCAATACTTGTGGCCTGGCCGGCGTTTGGTATAGTTTTTGCGTGGTCGTCGCCTTCCTGCCCGGGCTTGCCTGCTCCTAGCCCGATGTCGTCCTGGCTCTCTTGCCTTTCAGTTCGCGGCCTGCCCCTGCCGCGTCGCCCTTACTCATCGAGGAGTCGATTTCGCCCATGGCAACTCGCGCCGTACGCCGTCTCCAGCCCAGCGAAGTTCGTCAGTTCGGCAGTCGCCGTGTGACCCAGCCGATTCCCAATCTGACTGAGATTCAGACGCGGTTCTACGACAAGTTCCTTCAGTACGACGTGCCGTCTTCCAAGCGGAAGGATGAGGGCATTGAGGGTGTGCTGCAAGAGATCTTCCCGATCGAAAGCTATGACAAGACGGTCAAGATCGAATACATCCGCTATGAGCTGGGGAAGCCGCGGTACGATCCCGACGAGTGCCGCCAGCTCCGTCTGACCTACGGCCGCCCGCTGCGTGTGTTGCTCCGCCTGACGCGTGAGCAGCCGGTCGAGGAAGAGGTTTACCTTGGCGATGTGCCCATCATGCTCGGTGGTGGTGAGTTCATCATCAACGGTGCCGAGCGGGTTGTTGTCAGCCAGCTCCACCGGTCGCCTGGTATCGACTTCGTCGCCAGCACCGAGTCGGCCGACCGCAAGACGCATAACTGCCGAATTATCCCAGAGCGCGGCAGTTGGATCGAGTTCAACGTTTCGAAGAAGGACACGCTCCAGGTCCGCATTGACCAGAGCGGCAAGTTCTCGGCCCTGACGCTCCTGCGGGCGATGGACTCGAGGTACAGCCACGATGCTGAGATCCTCAAGCTCTTTTACAAGACCACCAAAGAGAAGGTGGCCGGGGCCCGCAGTGTGCTCAAGCTCCTCGGCAAGATTGCCGTTGACGACATTGTCTATCCGAAGGAGAGCGAGCGTGCTGGCGAAATCATCGTTGACGCTGGCGTCAAGATCACCCAAGACCAGGCGGAACTGATTTGCACGTCGGGTCTGCCGGCGGTGGAAGTGATGGAGGAGCAGAAGATGCCCCTCATCATGAACAGCCTCAGGGATGATGCTGACGAATCGAAGAAGCGTACGGCCGTGTCGCCGAGCCACGAGGATGCCCTCGTGCGGATTTACCAGCGGCTGCGGCCAGGCAACCCGCCGGCCCTCGACAAGGCTCGGGCCCTCTTCGACGAGAAGTTCAAGGACACCAACCGCTACCGGCTCGGCCGGGTAGGCCGGTTTCGCATCAATCGCAAGCTCGGCCTCAACGTGCCCGAGACGGAGATGACGTTGCGAGCCGAAGATATCATCGCGGCGATGCGGTACGTCCTGCGGCTCAGCGAGGGCGAGGAAGAGGTTGAGGTCGATGACATCGATCACCTCGGCAACCGTCGTCTGCGGACGATCGACGAGCTGGCCAGCGACGAGCTCCGCAAGGGGTTCTTGAAGCTCCGGCGAACCGTCCAGGAGCGGATGAGCCTCAAGGACGTCGCGGAAATGACGCCCCGGACGCTCATCAATCCGAAGAGCATCTCGGCGGCGATCGAGCACTTCTTCGGACGCGGCGAGCTTTCGCAGGTGGTTGACCAGACCAATCCGCTCTCAATGCTCACGCACGAGCGTCGGCTCTCGGCGCTCGGCCCTGGTGGTCTCAATCGCAAGCGTGCCGGCTTTGAGGTGCGCGACGTTCATATTTCGCACTACGGACGAATCTGCCCGATCGAGACGCCGGAAGGCACGAACATCGGCCTTATTTCGAGCCTCGCGATCTACTCCGGTGTTGATTCCTACGGCTTCCTGGTGACACCGTATCGCAAGGTGTCGAAGGGCAAGCTCACCGAAGACGTCGTCTGGCTGCGTGCCGACGAAGAGCACGAAGCCCATCTCGCGCCGGCTGATGCGCTGGTGGAGAGTGGCAAGATTGTGGGCGACACGATCATCGCTCGATACCGGGGCGACTTCGTCCTCGTGCCGAGTGACTCGATTGAGTACATCGACGTGGCCCCGAGCCAGATGGTCGGTGTGTCTGCGGGATTGATTCCGTTCCTCGAGCATGACGACGCCAATCGCGCGCTCATGGGCTCCAACATGCAGCGGCAGGCCGTACCGCTTCTGATCACCGAGCCGCCGATCGTGGCCACGGGGATGGAGCGGGATGTCGCCACCAATTCGGGGCTCATTCTCCGGGCCGCCCACAAGGGCACCGTGACCTACGTCGATGCCCAATCGATCGAGATCACGCCTGCCGGTGCCGCTGTCGCCATCGACAAGTATGTGCTTCGCAAGTATTCGGGTTTGAACGAGCGAACCTGCCAGAACCACAAGCCGATCGTCGCGCTTGGCCAGAAGGTCGAGAAGGGCGAGGTCATCGCCGACGGCGCTGCGACCTACAAGGGAGAGTTGGCCCTCGGTCGCAATGTGCTCGTGGGCTTCATGGCCTGGGACGGGTTCAACTTCGAGGACGCGATCATCATCAGCGAGGAGCTGGTCGAGGCCGACGTCTACACCTCGATCCACATCGAGGAATACGACATCGAGATCCGCGACACGAAGCTCGGTCGCGAGGAGTTCACCCGTGACATTCCCAACGTGGGTGAGCGAGCTCTTCACAACCTCGATGAGAGTGGCATTGTGCGGATCGGCACGTATGTCCGCTCCGGCGACATTCTCGTTGGCAAGGTCTCGCCCAAGAGCAAGACTGAGCTCACGCCTGAAGAGAAGCTGCTGCATGCGATCTTCGGCCGAGCCGGCGAGGACGTGAAGAACGATTCGCTCGAGGTGCCTTCGGGCGTCGAAGGCATCGTCATCGCTACCGAAAAATTCTCGCGGCAGATGAGCCTCTCGGAGGACGAGCGTCGGGAGTTTCAGAAGCAGCTCAAGGAAGTCGAGAGCGAAGGGAATCTCCGCGTCGCTGAGGCCTTCGCCGCGATGGTGGCCGAAATGGAGAAGGTTCTCCAGAAGCCGCTGCCCGCCGCGGATGGAAGCCCGCTGGTTCGCAACCAGGACCACAAGGTCGTGGCCGACCGGGCCGCCGCGTTCCGGATCGACGACGTTGCCAGCCGGTCGCCCCAGAAGAAGACCGACCTCGAGCGGATTCACAAGATGATGTGGCCTGCCGTCGACGAGGCGATCGACGCCCGCGAACGGCGGCTCAACAGCATGAAGCGTGGCGACGAGCTTCGCCCGGGCGTTCTCCAGATGGTGAAGGTCTATGTGGCCGCCAAGCGAGTGATCTCGGTCGGCGACAAGATGGCGGGTCGCCACGGCAACAAGGGTGTGATCGCCAAGGTTCTGCCCAAGGAGGAAATGCCCTTCCTCGCTGACGGCACACCGCTCCAGATTCTCTTGAATCCGCTGGGCGTGCCGAGCCGTATGAACGTCGGTCAGATTCTCGAGACGCATCTCGGCTGGGCCGGGAAGGTACTCGGTTTCCAGGCCATCACGCCGGTCTTCGACGGCGCGAGTGAGGACGACATCAATAAGGTGCTCGTGGATGCCGGCCTGCCGGAGCATGGCAAGGCGCAGCTCTTCGACGGCCGTACGGGCGAGCCGCTCGAGCAGGAGACGACGGTGGGCTACATCTACATGCTCAAGCTCCACCACCTTGTCGACGACAAGGTCCACGCTCGTTCGACCGGTCCATACTCGCTCATCACCCAGCAGCCGCTCGGCGGCAAGGCTCGCTTCGGCGGCCAGCGGTTTGGTGAGATGGAAGTGTGGGCGCTCGAGGCCTACGGTGCGGCCTACACCCTCCAGGAGTTGCTCACGGTGAAGAGCGACGACGTGGAGGGTCGCACGAAGATCTACGAGAGCATGGTAAAGGGCGAGAACACGCTCGAGGCCGGCACCCCGGCGAGCTTCGACGTGCTTACGAATGAAATTCGCGGACTCGCGCTCAACATGCAGCTTGAGAAGCGACGGATGTAGTTTTACGCGGGCGAAGCCAGTGTGGCATTCGCCTGCCTCGGGTCATGCGGTTGATCAGGCACGACAAGACTTCGGAGGAAAAGCACGTGAGCATCGGTGAACCCACCTACGATCGCGTTAACGATTATGCGGCCGTCAAGATCACCCTGGCCCGGCCGCACGACATCCGAAGCTGGTCGTTCGGTGAGGTGAAGAAGCCTGAGACGATCAACTACCGCACGTTCCGTCCTGAAAAGGACGGACTCATGTGCGAGAAGATCTTCGGACCGGAAAAAGACTGGGAGTGCTCATGCGGCAAGTACCGCGGCATGAAGTACAAGGGCATGATCTGCGACCGTTGCCAGGTCAAGGTCGCCCATAGCCGCGTCCGCCGGAAGCGGATGGGGCATATCGAGCTGGCGGCGCCGATCTGCCACATCTGGTTCTTCAAGGCCACGCCGAGCCGGCTCGGGGCCCTGCTCGACATGAAGACGTCGAGCCTGGAGAAGGTGATCTATTTCCAGGATTACGTCGTCCTCGATCCGAAGGACACGCCCCTCAAGAAGCAGCAGTTGCTCACCGAGGAGGAGTTTCGCGAGGCTCGGGCCACCTACGGCGAAGGAGCCTTCGAGGCCGAGATGGGCGCCGAGGCGGTGCGGAAACTCCTGCTCGGGCTCGACCTCGTCACGCTGTCGAAGGAGCTTCGCGAAGAGCTCATCACGACCAACTCGAAGCAGAAGAAGAAGGATCTCGTCAATCGACTGAAGATCGTCGAGAGCATCCGCGACAGTGAGAACAAGCCGGAGTGGATGGTACTGGACGTGATCCCCGTGATCCCGCCCGATCTTCGCCCGCTCGTCATGCTCGACAGTGGCAACTTCGCGACGAGCGACCTGAACGACCTTTACCGCCGGATCATCAATCGGAACAACCGGCTCAAGAAGCTCGTTGACCTCAACGCGCCGGAAGTGATCATCCGCAATGAAAAGCGGATGCTCCAGCAGTCGGTCGACGCGCTCTTTGACAACAACCGCTGCAAGCGGCCGGTGCTGGCATCGAGCAATCGTCCGCTCAAGAGCCTTACCGACATGATCAAGGGCAAGCAGGGGCGGTTCCGCGAAAACCTCCTCGGCAAGCGAGTTGACTACTCGGCCCGGTCGGTGATCGTGGTCGGCCCGACGCTCCGGCTCCACCAGTGCGGCCTGCCGAAGAAGATCGCGCTCGAGCTCTACCAGCCGTTCATCATCCGGCGGCTCAAGGAGCTTGGCCATGCCGACACGATCAAGAGCGCCAAGAAGATGCTCGAGCGGAAGGACGCCGAGGTGTGGGACATCCTCGAAGAGGTGATCCGCAACCATCCGGTGCTTCTCAATCGCGCCCCGACCCTCCATCGCATGGGCATCCAGGCCTTCGAGCCGGTGCTCGTCGAGGGCAATGCGATCAAGCTCCATCCGCTGGTCTGCAAGGGCTTTAATGCGGACTTCGACGGTGACCAGATGGCCGTCCATCTGCCGCTGTCGATTGAGGCGCAGGTCGAGGCCCACACGCTCATGCTTGCGACCAACAACATCTTCAGCCCCGCCAACGGAAACCCGATCATCTCGCCGTCTCAGGACGTCGTGATGGGCTGCTATTACCTCACGATGTCGATGGCTGGCCGCAAGGGCGAGGGGATGGTGTTCAAGGACTTCGCCGAGGTCGAGATTGCCCACTACCTCGGGAAAGTGGAAACCCACGCCAAGATTAGGGTGAAGCTGCCTCCGCATCGCCGGCTCAAGGCCGATGCCGAAGCGCAGTCGAAACTGGGGGCCGTCATCGAGACAACGGCGGGCCGCGTCCTCTTCAACGCGATCCTCCCTGGGCACATGCTCTTCTACAACATCCCAATGAAGTCGAGCGAGCTCGCGCGGGTGATTTCCGACTGCTATCAACTGCTCGGCCGCCGCAGCACGATCGACCTGCTCGACAACATGAACCGGGTTGGGTTTAGTTGGAGCACCTTCAGCGGTCTGTCGTTTGCCACCGACGATCTCATCACGCCGTCGACGAAGACGAAGATCATCACCGAAGCCGAGAAAGAGGTGGCGAAGATCCTGAACCGCTACCGCAAGGGTGTGATCACCGACGGCGAGCGGTACAACTCCGTCCTCGATGCATGGACGCATGCCCGCGAACAGATCACCAAGGAGATGATGGCGGAGCTCGAGCAGGACACCGACGCCAAGCCCAATCGCCGCAGCGGGTATGTCAACCCGATCCAGCTCATGGCCCAGTCGGGTGCCCGAGGCGGTGTGGAGCAGATCCGTCAGCTCGCCGGCATGCGAGGCCTCATGGCCAAGCCGTCGGGCAAGATCATCGAGACGCCCATCAAGGCAAACTTCCGCGAAGGGCTCACGGTGCTGGAATACTTCAGCTCCACCCACGGTGCCCGCAAGGGCTTGGCCGATACGGCCCTCAAGACGGCCGACTCGGGTTACCTCACCCGGAAACTGGCCGACGTGGCCCAGAACGTCGTCGTCACGATGCATGACTGCGGCACGACGCAGGGCATCGAGAAGACGGTGATCTACCGCGGTGAGAAGGTGGACGTGAGCCTGGCCGACAGCATCCGTGGTCGAGTGAGCCGCACGAACATCATCCACCCGAAGGCGGGTGATGTCATCGTCCACGAAGACGAGCTCATCACGCGGAAGCAGGCTGCGAAGGTCGAGGAGCTCGGCCTCGAGAAGATCCAGGTCCGGAGTCCGCTCACCTGCGAGGCGCCGCTCGGTGTCTGCAGGCTCTGCTATGGCATGGATCTTTCCACCGGATCGATGGTCGAAGAGGGAATGGCTGTCGGTATCATCGCTGCCCAGAGCATCGGCGAGCCGGGCACCCAGCTCACGATGCGGACGTTCCACATCGGTGGTACTGGTCAGCGGGCCATCGAGGAGAGCGAGTCGAAGGTAAAGCGAGCCGGAACCGTGAAGTTCACCCGTCTACGAACGGTCGAGAACGAGCAGGGCGAGTCGATCATGCTTGCTCGCAACTGCGAGCTCGCGATCGTCGATGCCAAGGGGCATGAGCTCGAGAAGTTTGAAATCCCAGCCGGTGCGATCCTCAAGGTGAAGGAGGACGAAGAGGTCAAAGCGGGCACCTTGCTTGTCCAGTGGGACCCGCACTCCATCCCGATCCTTGCCGAAGTGGCGGGCAAGGTCCGTTACGAGGACGTGATTGAAGGCGATACGCTCCGCGTGGAGAAGGATCCCAGCGGCCATCTCCGTCGTATGGTGATGGAGCACAAGGGGGTGTACCACCCGCAGATCGTCCTCGAGGACGAGGCTGGCCAGATCAAGGAGTTCTACTACCTCCCCGAGAAGGCCTATATCGAAGTCGAGCCGGGGCAGATAGTGAAGGCGGGCCATGTGCTCGCGAAGACGCCCCGCGAGGCAGGCGGCACGCAGGACATCACCGGCGGTCTGCCGCGGGTCACGGAGATCTTCGAGGCTCGCAAGCCGAAGGATCCGTCCATCATGGCCGAGACCGACGGCAAGGTGGAGATCAGCAAGGAAAAGCGACGCGGCAAGCGTTCGATCATCGTCCGCAGCGACAGCGGTGTGGAGCATGAGCACTTGGTCACGCACGGCAAGCATCTTCGAGTGCATCCAGGCGACTATGTGCGGGCTGGCGAGGCGCTCGTGGATGGGCCGCTCGTGCCGCATGACATCCTGCGGATCTCTGGCGAGGAGGAGGTGCAGAAGTACCTCGTCCGCGAAATCCAGAATGTCTACCGGAGCCAGCGAGTCGAAATCGACGACAAGCACATCGAGATCATCGTCTCGCAGATGCTGCGGAAGGTGAAGATCGAGTCGGTCGGCGACACGAACCTCCTGCCGGGCAGTGTCATGGACAAGTTCGAGTTCCGTCAGCACAACGATCGAATCAGCGAATGCGTGCGGATCACCGACAAGGGAGACAGCGACCTCAGTGTCGGTGAGATTGTGCCGAAGGCGACACTTGCGGAGAAGAACGCCCAGATCGAAGTTCTCGGTGGCACGCCGGCCAAGGGCACGTCGCCCAAGTCGGCATCGGCCAGCACGCAGCTCCTCGGGATCACCAAGGCGAGCGTGCAGAGTTCGAGCTTCATTTCGGCGGCCAGCTTCCAGGAGACCACCAAGGTGCTCACCGAGGCAGCGCTCGCGGGCAAGGTCGACAACCTCGTCGGTCTCAAAGAAAACGTCATCCTGGGGCACCTTATCCCGGCGGGTACCGGTTTCGGGACCTACCAGTCGGCGGAGGTGCGGGTGCGTCCGGAGGCGCTCGATGCCCTTCGGATGGACCGCGAGAATCTCCTGGCCCGTCAGTTCCCGCTCCTCGAGACCGCCGGCGACATGGCCGCGGAGGAGTCGAGTGGTGGCGTGGCCACGCTCGAAGCTCCGGCCGGTTCCGAGTAGGGGTGCGGATTTTCCGGATCATGGCGGTCCTGCCGCGGCAGCGGACGACGTTCCCTGCCGGCGGCTCAGGCGTTTTTTGATTGGTGTCCCAGGGCGAAGTACCCTTCAGTATCCCCCGCGCCGTCCGCGCGCCGGAGGCCTTTGGGAGTGCATTCATGCGTCGCCAGATAGCCGTCATAATCGTTGCGTGTGGTGTGATGACCACGCCCTTCGTGTGCCAAGCCTCCAGCCCGTACTCCACTCCCGAGGAGTCGCCTCCGCCGGTGGCGGCCGACGGCACGATCCAGTGGGGCGTTTTCTACAAAGACCCGGCGATTCAGAAGGCCTACGAACGACTCTGGAACCTCGGTGCCTGCCGCAACACGAACCGGGCTATCACCGTGCCGGTGGAGGAGAACAAGCTCATCATCGACCGCCTGCCCGAGACAGAATTCGAAGGCCGCGTGGTCGCCGCGACCGGTGCCCTTGCCGGCGGGATGATCTCGTTCCAGCAAGCACCTGCCGCCGAGGCGTCGCCGCCGCTCGTGGCTCAGCTCCATCCCGCCGCCGTCACGCAACTGCGGGTCGTGGGGCGTGCTCCAGGATCGATGCTTCGCCCTGGCCATGTGATTCGCCTCATGGCCGAGGTCGATGACAAAGGGCGTGTCGCCGAGCCTGTGACGGCCTTCGAGATCGTGACACCGCCGGCCGACTTCAAGCCTGATCCGGTGCGGCCGGGCACACGGGGCGAGATTGTCGCGTCCGTCCGGTCCCTCTCGGGCAATGTGGCCGTTCTCCACGTGCCAGCAGGCAAGGTCCGCCGGATCACGCTCGAGATCACGGCCGATGCCATTGCCACCCTCGATGCCGCGCAGCTCGACGTCATCACTCCCGGCGACTCGATCACCCTGCGCGGACGCATCTGGACCGGCGAGGGGGCGCTTGGTGGCGGCACCGTGTTTGCCTCGGAGGTGACGGTCACGAAGCCGGCCATGCCGGGCGAAGTGGCGGCCGCGGCCATGCGGAACGCCGAGAACCGACCGTAATCGGCGTAAAGCAGCGGCGAGGTATGCCATGAAGCAGTCGGTGGCATGGGCCGTAACGGGGAGCGGGCGTGTTCGGGTGCCCCGCGTTGCCGCTCGCACGCTTCGGAAGCGGCTGGAGACTGTTGGATCCGAGCTCCGAGCCGCCTGCCGGCCGCGGCATGATCCCGAGCGGGTTCACCAGCTCCGTGTGGCCACGCGTCGCACCCTTGCCGCCCTCACAGCCTTTCGCGAATTCGTGCCAGCGAAGCACCGCATCTGGTTCGAGAAGCGCCTGCGCAGAATTCGTCACGCCGCGGGTACCACCCGTGATCTCGACGTGCTGACGAGCGACCTTGCCCGCCCGAAGGCCGCGGGGCCTGCGAAGGAAGCCCGCACGATGGCTGCTCGCGCCCGGATGCGGCTGGTGGCGATGCTCGGCAAGCGACGCGACATGTCTCGTGAACCGATCCGGCACATGCGCGAGGACCTCGTGGCCGCCGACTGGCCAGGTCGTGTGGAGCGGCTCATCGACGCGGTGCTATCGCAGGAATCGACCGAGCCCTTTGTAGCCTACGCCCGTCGACGGTTTCCCGTGCTGCTCGATCGATTCTTCAAACGAGCAGACCGGAAACTCGAGGCGGCCGACGAGCTCCATCGGCTGCGGATCGCCGGCAAGAAACTCCGGTATGCGGCCGAGATTTTTTCGGTCGCGTTTCCTGCTTCCACGCGGACCGAATGCCAGGACGCCCTCGAAAGGCTCCAGGAAACGCTCGGAAAGTTCACCGACCACGCCGCCGCTGCCGATCGCTTTCGCCGTTGGGCGCGAGAGGACGGGGTTGGCGCCGATAAGATGACGCTCACGGCACTGCGGCGCTTGGAAGACCACCGGGCCGAGAAGGCGCGGCGGGTGTTCGTGAAGTGGTGGACGCACACCCGTCGGCGGAATCTGCGAAAAAGCCTCGAACGCACCCTTCGGAGAGACTCTGTATGACGCCCCGCTGCACCGCACAGGAGCGAGACATCCAGGCGCCGCATGATCAAGCCATGCGATGGTTCGGATGCGTCGGCGTTGTGCTGGCCCTTGCCACCTGCGCCTCCTGTGGCAGCCCCGTGGCGGGTCTGCCGGAGGCGGCCACCGCGGCTGGGTTTACGGCCACGGTCGAAGGCAGCCGGCAGCCCGCCGGTGACCCGCCGCCTGGCATGGTGTGGATTCAGGGTGGCGAGTTCTCAATGGGCTGCGCGGATCCGCGCGGTCTCCCCTTCGGAGGTCACGACGCCATGGCTGATGCCCGGCCGATCCACCAAGTGCGACTCGATGGTTTTTGGATCGATGCGGGCACCGTGACGAATGCCGAGTTCGCGAAGTTTGTGGCCGCCACAGACTATAAGACCGTCGCCGAGCGGGCTCCTCGCCAAGAGGATTTTCCCGATGCGCCGCCCGAGAACCTGGTGGCGGGATCGATCGTGTTCACGCCGCCGTCAGAGCCGATGCCGTGGAATCGCGCGCCTTCGTCCCATCTCCAATGGTGGGCCTATGTGCCGGGCGCTTGCTGGAAGCATCCGCTTGGGCCGGCGAGCTCGATTGAGGGGCATGACAACGATCCGGTGGTGCAGGTGGCCTTCGAGGATGCCGAGGCGTATGCCGCCTGGGCCGGAAAGCGGCTTCCCACCGAGGCGGAATGGGAGTGTGCTGCCCGTGGCGGCATGGCAGGCAATCGGTTTCCGTGGGGCGATGAGTTTTGCCCCGACGGCAAGTGGATGGCCAATACCTGGCAGGGAAGTTCTCCGAACGAGAACACCGGTGCCGACGGCTTTGTCGGCATCGCACCGACGGGCAGCTATCCGGCGAATGCCTACGGCGTCTTCGATATGGCGGGCAACGTGTGGGAGTGGTGCAGCGACTGGTATCGCCCCGACACCTACGCCCGCGCAGCCCGCCGTGGCGTCGTAGAAAATCCGCGCGGCCCAGGCGAGAGCCACGACCCACAGGAGCCTGGCCTGCCCAAGCGGGTGCAGCGGGGAGGATCATTTCTTTGTAGCGAGCAGTACTGCGCCCGCTACATCGTGGGCAGCCGTGGCAAGGGCGAAGTCACAAGCGCCACCAACCACCTTGGCTTCCGCTGCGTGAAGGATCCTTGAGATCCCACGCGGGGTGTCGGAATCACGTGCGGGATCGCCCAACAGCCCGCCGTCCCCTCACTATCGTGAGGGGCTTCTATGGGGATGTCACAGGTCGGGGTCTGACCCCATGGAATCATGCCGGCTCGCATGCCTTACCGGCGCTTCATGAGCTTGCGGAGATCGGCGAGGGAGCGGGTATTGGCGACGTCGGTGGCTTCGAGGCCGGCGCGGCGGGCTTGCAGGACGCCGCATCGCATCACATCAAGACCCTTGGTTGAATGAGCGTCGGTGGAGATGACGAGCTTGACGCCGGCGGCCTTCGCTTGCGCGGCATGGCGGTCGTCGAGATCGAGCCGCCAGGGATTCGCATTGATTTCGAGGAACGTGCCCGTGCGGGCGGCGGCGGCGATCACGGCCTCAAGATCCACGTCGTACGGTGGACGGCGGTTGATGAGGCAGCCCGTGGGATGGCCGATCACCGACACATGCGGGTTCTCAATCGCCTCGATGAGCCGGGCCGTGATCTGTTCCCGCGGCTGGCTCTGACCGTAGTGGAGGCTCGCCACAACCCAGTCGGCACCGGCCAACACGTCGTCGGGAAGATCGAGCCCACCTTTCTCGAGGATATCTACCTCGATGCCCTTGAGGACGACGATCGGTGGTTCACCGTCTTCCGCGAGCGATGCGTTGAGCCGATCGATCTCGCCCCACTGCTTCAACAGCCGCGTGCTGTCGAGGCCGTTGGCCATCGTGACTCGCTTGCCGTGGTCGGTGATGGCGATGTAGGCCAGGCCGCGGGCGATGGCCGCGCGGGTCATCTCGGCGAGCGTGTCTTCGCCATCGGTGGCGGTCGTATGCATGTGAAGATCACCGCGAATGTCGGCCAGCTCCACGAGCACCGGAAGACGGCCGGCAGCCGCGAGGTCAATCTCGTCGCGGCCTTCGCGAAGCTCAGGCGGAATCCAGGGCAGCCCCACGGCGGCATAGACATCAGGCTCGGTGCGACCTGCGACGGCGGGGCCCTTTGCTGTTGGCCCAACCGAAGCGTTGCTGTCCGAGGCGGCGTCCAACATGAAAACGCCGTACTCGTTGAGGGTGAGGCCATGATCGCGGGCGCGGCCGCGAAGCTTGACGTTGTGTTCCTTCGAGCCGGTGAAGTATTGAAGCGCGGCGCCGAAGGATTCAGCGGGTACGACGCGCAGGTCGATCTGGAGTTTTTTGGGGCCACGGATGCTCGTCTTCGTCTCGCCGCGAAGGAGCACATCCGACGTCTCGGGCCACGCGACAAAGCGGTCCATCACCGTCACGGCCGCGTCGCTCTCCACGAGGATGTCGAGATCGCCCACGGTGTCGCGGCCCCGCCTGAGGCTGCCAGCCGTAGTCGCCTGTCGCACAGCAGGGCATGCCCGCATCCAGGCGAGGAGTGTTTCGGCCACGACATCGGCGTCGTTCCAGAGCATCCGCCCGCGGTCGGGGTCGCGAGCAAAGCCAATGTTCTCGAGAATCGCGGCTTCTCGAGAATCGCGGCTTCGGTCTTGGCCCCAAAGCCCTTGATCGATTGCACGCGACCTTGCTTGCAGGCTTCTTCGAGCGCGGCAAGCGAGTCGATGCCGAGCGAATCGACGAGGATTTTTACCTTCTTGGGGCCAAGGCCCGGCACCCGCATGAGATCGAAGACGGCCGCAGGCACCTCCCGCTCAAGCTCTTCAAGCAGCGGCAGCCGACCGGTGTCGAGGAGCGTCTCGATTTTCTGAGCGAGGTCGCTGCCGATGCCGTCGAGGTCTGTCAGGGCTCGCTGAGAATCGGCCCGCACGGCGGCGAGCGGCTCGAGGAGGCCGTCTATCGTGCGGGCGGCGTTCCGGTAGGCCCGCACCCGAAAAACATTGTCGCCGCGATATTCGAGCAGGTCGGCGACATGCTCGAAGGCGGCAGCGATGTCGGCATTCGTCACGGCGTCGTCCTTTGGGGGGCAGCGGCCCACCGCCAGGACGGCGTGAGCCTTCAACTACTGCTGACTGTTCCGCCAGGCGGGCAGGGCAGCGGTGGGATATTGGACCCTTGCCACACCGCCATCGGAAGGGCCCCACGATGTGGTGTGGCTTGTCGGCTCGAGCAGCCGCGGGAAGGCACCCGTTGACGGGCCAGGGCCACTCCCGGGAAGCACCGGCATGCCCTGCTGTGGGGCTGGGGCAGACGGTGCGGGCGGGCTGTAGGTTTCGGGCATTGTCCGCAGGCCACTGCCACTCGTGGCGGCAGCGTCTGCGGCAGCATCGGGCCGGCTGGTGCGGGGCAGTTCGGGAATCGGCTTGAGCGAAGGAGCAGGGCTCAGCGAAGGCGATGGGTTCAGGGCCGGTGGCTCAACCGAGCGAAGTTGCGGCTGAGCTTGGGCCTGTGGCTGTGGCTGGTAGTACTGCTGCGAGGGCTGCTGCTGGTACTGCACCTGCGGGCCGGCATACGTGCCCGACTGTGGTGCGATCGCCTGCGCGGCCTGGGCCGTAGGCGCGTAGTACTGGAGGCTTGGGCCCGGTGTGATCGTCCCGGGCGCTGGGGCGCCGGCGGGAAGCGCTGGTGGGGCGAACGTCGGAGCAGACTGCGGAGCCACATCGGGGCCAGCGGCGCCCCAGGCCTGCGGCGCGGTCTGCACTCCGCTGAAGGGGCTCGCCGCTGGGCCGACTACCGGTGCGCCAGGGGCCATGGCCGGGTAGCCGGCAGCAGGAGCCGGAGCGTAGCCACCAGGCTGCATCTGGACATACTTCGTGGTCGTCACCGCGCGGTACTGCGTGACGGGCACGCTCACCGGCTGATTGACATACTGCGTGGTCGGCTGCATGCATTCGACCGGGCAGCCCGTGCAGGGATCGATCTCACACGACGGCTTGTAAGTGGTGACCGGCACACAGCGATACTCGGTGCGGTAGGTGGTCTCGGGCACGTAGCTTGTCTGTTGGACCGGTACCATGACTGGCGGCGGCGGCACGGGCACAACAACCGGCGCCATGATCGGCGCGGCCACCGGCGCCACCGGCACCACGGCGTATGCGACCGGCTTTTGGCAGCAGGAGAAGCAGCCGGAGAACAGATCGGAGAGGCAGCATTGGGCCTCTGCGCGACCCTTTCCAGCCAGGCACAAGCCTGCCACCAGGACGACACCGGCCATGCGACGCACGTTCATCATTTTTTCCTCAATTCCGACCGCGGACCACAGAGTCCGGCCAGACTCCATGGGCAACACGTAAACCTAGGTTGCATGTCGCCACCCACGCGTGGAAAAAACGCCACGTGGATTCATGAATCTTCGCGAGGGGGCCGGTGCGATCGGCACGCCCCGCACAGGCGTTACGACCAGCCTGTCGGGGCCGCCTCATCCCCGTCGCGGCTATCCCCTCGCGCCGCCGCGCGTCCTCTCCTCAAACCGGTCATACAGCTCCAAAAGAGCTTCGCGGAGATCGCTCGGATGGTGGCCGAGGGCATCGGCGAGGTCGGCAGCTTCGATCGAGCGACCATGATCCGGGAGCCGTGCGACGATCGCGGCGAGCAGCGCCAGCGTCGCGCTCGTGCGGACCACCAGCGGCAGCCCCGTGGCTCGGTGGCTCGTGACCACCAGCATCACGCCACGGAGGCGGGCCAGGAGTCGCACAAGCAATGCCGAGGAGCCGAGCACGTTCCAGCCATCGAGGCAGACGACGCTTCCGCTGGGAGCGCGGCCAACGGCCGCAATCGCGGTGACGGCGTCGCGGGTCTGGCGGAGACGGACGGTCGCCCCGAGCTGGCCTGCCGTCTCAAAGGCGGCGGAGATCGCTACGAGCAGCGTTGATTTGCCGGTGCCGTGTGGCCCTTCGATGCTGAGGCCGCGCATTCGACGAATGTCTTCGGCGAGCCGCGCCACATCGAGTGGCTGCCCCGTGGCGTCGAGTGGCGGGATCGCGCCGGGCCTCGTGTACCGCGTGGCAAAGGGGTTGGATCGTGGTTCGCCGCTCATCAGGAGGGCACGATCGTGGCCACGGGCACGTGGCCGACTTCAAAGACATGCTCAGACACAAAATCGCGGCCCTCTTCAAAGAACAGCCGCACCCGCGCGCACCATCGAATCTTGACAATCACGCCTTCGTAAGAAAGCGGGCTCGAGGGCAGCCGAGCCCCGAAGCTGCTCCCGGCGGTTGCTTCGGTGACGGCGGCCCGCTCGGTAATCCGCTCGAAGAAGTGGACGCCGATGTCTTCCTCGCCCTTGCCTTCGGTGTACCAAAGGATCGATCGCTCCACCGATCGCACCACGGCGGTGGGTGGCAACTCGACGGTGTAGCGCACCAGGATTTCCTCGAGGGGCTCATACCGTCGATCGGCCGACGAGAAGCTCGCGGTCACGGCAGGGAAACGCCCGGCTGTATCGAGGCCGCTGGTCACAGAGACATCTCCTGGGGCTCCGCGTGTCGCGGGCTCGGTGCAACAGGATGCACGACCACAGGAAAGCCTCGGGAGAACGCCGGCCATCGGGCGGCCCGCCCATGCACGACCACCCGCCATGACACGGCGTTGTGTTCCGACACAAAGGAATGCATCGCCGTTGCCGGGAGCGTGAGCCGTGCCTTGGCCTCGAAGCGAGTGCCGGGGGCGAGTTGCACGTCCTTCCACGACGCGACCGTGGATCGCCACACCACGAGCCGCTCGGTCCGCGTATCCGTGCCCTGTCGAAACGTGGCCTGCTCCTCGAGCTCGAGCGTGACGGTGAGGTTTTGGAACACCCCTGAGCCCGACTGGGCCAAGAGCACGTCGTAATGCCCACCGGGACGAAGCGGATGATCGGAGATTTCGAGCTGGGTGGTGCCGACGGCGGACGTGAGCACGAGCTGCCGAACAAACATCACGATCCCGGTGATGCCGACCACCGCAAACGGAACGAGGATCGGCAGGAGCAGCCAGTCGATGCGGCCCCCGATCAGGTCGAGGCCGGCCGTGACGGCAAGCACGGTGAGCACCGTGTTCCAGAGCAGAGCGAAGAGGCCGAAGCCGAGGAGGTTCCAGCCTTCGGTACCCGACGTGGGGAGGCGGAACCGCAGGACCGTGCCTGGCGAATTGACGAGATCGTCACAGGATGGAATGGCTGGGTGAGGATGAGCCGCGATCGGTCGGAACGTGACGGCCCGGCGTTCTTCCGACTTCCTCCAGCCCACGATCGAGCGCACAAGCCCCGCGCCGCCGAAGCCCACAAGCGCGCTCGGCAAGAGGAGCGTGAGCAGCCACATCCACCAGTTGTAGCCACGGGCGAGAACGACGGTGCCTGGGGCATCCGGGTCGTACCAGCATGGCATGGTCGCATCGAGTGAGACGTCGGCCAGGAGTGCGACGGCCCTCGCGCGGGTGGCGATCGGACCGCCGCGGAAGGCCCACGCCTCCGTCGGGCCAGCAGGCGTTTCGTAGCGGAGTCGAAACGCGGGCTCCCATGTTCGTTCGCGGGCGGTCGTGCGACGGGCGAGCCCCTTGCCAACGACGATCGCCTCGGCCTCGACGAAGCGGTGGTTGATCCGCCACTCCGGCACGGCAACGCCGGTAGCCAAGAGCCCGCCGAACACGAGCCCGGCCACGACGAGCCCGGCGTGGAACAGCCCTTCCGCGACAGAACCCCAGACCTCCGAGACGGTCCGGCGATGCCCTCGCTTCTTGGCAAAAAACCGCGGGAACCTCACTCGCTCGCTCCCTGACCACCGAGGCTGTCGTATTGCGGCAAGCCGCTCAGCTGCCAGTATGGCCTGGGTGTGAGCAGGTTGCTACGAGGCCTTTGAGACCGCCCGGACGGGTCGGCCTTCCACGCCACCTGCGGCACGAAAGAAGCCGATCTTCTCGAGCGACTTGTAGACCTCTTCGAGCGTCTTCTCGCCAAAGTTCGAGATGGAGAGCAGATCGGTCCGCGTGCAGTTGAGCAGGTCGTGGACCGTGAAGATCCCCCGCTCTTCCAGGCAGTTGGTCGTGCGGACGGATAAACCTATCTCCGCCGTGCTCATCTCGAGCTTCTCGGTCATCTCGTCGGACTGCATCAAGTCCTTATATGGGACGCGTGGCATGGGTTCCCTCCCGTGCTAATGGTTTGGTGGCCTCTGCGAATGGCCCATCAGGGGCCGACAGAGGCGTATGCGGAGGAATATAATCGAGTTCTCACTTGCACGGCTATGCTCGGCAGGGTAATCCGGCAAGCCCCTCGCGGTGCCGTACTCCGCTCGAGCCCCTCTTTTGTCCCGAAAATGCACGGTTCAGAAGCATTCCTTGCCTCGCTGAATGACGCCCAGCGGGCGGCCGCGACGCATGTCGAGGGGCCGCTCCTCGTGCTGGCAGGGCCGGGCAGCGGCAAGACGCGGGTGGTGACGCACCGGGTGGCCCACCTCATCGGTGAGGGGGTGCAGGCCCGCGAGATCGTGGCGCTCACGTTCACCAACAAGGCCGCCGACGAGATGCGGCGGCGGGTGACCGAGCTGGTCGGTCCGCAGCCGGTGGAGATGGGCACCTTCCACCGGTTTTCGGCGCGGCTTCTGCGGCGGCATGCCAGGCAGGTGGGCCTCACGAGCGACTACTCCATCTTCGATCCCGACGACGCAAAGTCGGTGCTCAAGCGGGCCGCCAAGAAGCTCAGCCTCTCGCTCACCCATACCCCGATCGATCGCGTGGCCGGCGTCATCTCGCGGGCCAAGAATGATCTTCTCACGCCCGAGGTGTTTGAGCCGCGATGGGGCAGGCCCGTGGACGACATCGCCCGCCGCCTCTGGCCGGTCTATCAAGAGATGATGCTCGCCGCGAATGCGGTCGATTTTGACGATCTCTTGGTGCACGTCGCCCGTCTCATGGCAGACGACGCCGACCTGCGGGCCATGCTCGATGCCCGGCACAGGTTTGTGCTGGTGGATGAATATCAGGATACGAACGCCGCGCAGTACGCCATCCTCCGCGGCCTCTCGCTCGATCATCCCAACCTCGCCGTGACGGGCGATCCCGACCAGGCGATTTACGGCTGGCGCGGCGCGAGCATCAGGAACATCCTCGAGTTTGAACGCGACTATCCGGCCGCCCGTGTCGTGAAGCTCGAGCACAACTACCGAAGCACGGCCAACATCCTCGGCACGGCCGACCGCCTCATCGCCCACAACGCACGCAGAAAGCCGAAGCGGCTCGTGACGAGCGCGGAGCCCGGCGCGAAGGTGCGGATCGTGCTTGATCCGTCGGGCCACGATGAGGCCGATCGCATCGCCGGCGAGATTGCAGACGCGGTTGCCGCGGGCCGGCGCACCCCAAAGGATTTTGCGATTCTCTTTCGCACCGCGGCGCTCTCGCGCTCGATCGAGCTGGCGCTCCGCACGGCTGCCGTGCCATATCAGCTCGTGCGTGGGCTCGAGTTTTTCAAGCGGCGCGAGATTCGGGATGTGGTCGCCTGGCTGCGACTGCTCCGTAACCCTCGCGACGACGAGGCATTTTTGAGAGTGGTGAACGTGCCGCCCCGAGGCATCGGCCGCACCTCGCTCGACCGCCTTGCCGCCTGGGCCGACGACCACGGCACGAGCCGTCTCGATGCCGCGGCCGCCGCCGACCGAATCCCCGGGCTCTCCAAGAAGGCCGCCAAGGGGCTCATCGCGTTTACCCGGCTGCACAAGGAGCTGGGCAACACGGCCGGCCGCGAGGTGAGAGTGGGCGACCTCCTTGAAGCCGTCCTTGAGCGCAGCGGCTACCGCAGCTACCTCGCCGAAGAAGCCGACGATGCCGACACGGAGGAAGACCGTCTGGCAAACGTGGAGGAGCTTCTCACTGCGGCCCGTCAGTTCGACGAAACGTTTCGAGCGGGTGCGAGCAGAGGCGGCGACCTCTCGGGTGACGTCGAGGATCAAGATGCCCTCGGCGGCTTCCTCGAGACAACGGCGCTCGTCGCCGATGCCGACGCCTGGGACTCGGGCTCCGACCGCGTGGCGCTCATGACGTTCCACGCCGCCAAGGGGCTCGAGTTTCCGGTTGTCTACATGGTGGCCATGGAAGATGGCATCCTGCCGCATGAGCGGAGCCTTGATCAGCCGGATCAGCTCGAGGAGGAGCGTCGGCTCGTCTTTGTGGGGATCACGCGGGCTCGCGAGGAGGCCCATGCCAGTTGCTCACGGATGCGGGACTACCGCGGCCAGCGTCGGGTGGCGGCCCCGAGCATTTTTCTCGCGGAGATGACAGGCTCGGAAACGGAAGTGACCGGCGCCGAAGCCCCGCAGCGGCACTCCTTCGATCCTTTTGGTGACGCGGCCCGCGGCGCCCGCGATGAGTTTGACGACGTGCTTCATGAGCCGCCGGTGGCCCGCCCGTCAGCGCGGACACTTCGCTCGGATGGCCTCGCCTTCGATCCCGACGACGCGCACGATGACGAGGATCGCGTCGCTGCCCGCCCTGCAAAACCCGTCCGTGAGCGTCCCGCGCCATCCCTCGCGCGGGCAAGCGATCTCTTGGAACGCATGGCTGGTGGCCCGAAACAGGTCCACCGTTTTGAAGCCGGCCAGCGGGTGCGGCACGTGGACTATGGCGACGGCGTGCTCGAAAAAATCAGCGGCGTCGGCCCGCGGTCCGTCGGCACTGTCATTTTTGATGGGAGCGCTGGCACTCGAAAATTTATTCTCGGCCATGGCGCGCTCGAGCCGGCGGATTGAAGCAACGGGTAGCGGCAACTCGCGGATGCGTTCTTCAGGAATACGATGCCGGAGTCCGGTTCCTCCGGAAACCAAAACACCCAGCTGAACAGTCGAAATCCCACCTCAGCTTCCGCTCCAAAGCACGCATGACGGTGCGGATTTCGAAGAGTCGCTGAAAACATGTCGATGTGCCGTCGTCCGCGCCACGTGGCATGCTGAATGCCACATTGGATATGCACTGCATATCCCAGACGATTCGAGAGAACAAGAAGTTCGGCCGACGTGGCACTGGCAACCCCGGGCCGTCGCTTGAGCAAGGCGTGGCTACGCCGAGCCCACGCGGCAGGCGGCTGCCGGCTGGTGCTGTCGCCACCACGCGACGGTCGCGGCAAGGCCGGCGTCAAAATCCTGATTCGGCTGCCAATCGAGGAGATCTCGCGCTCGTGAGATGTCGAGGCCGCGACGCGGCTGGCCGTCCGGCTTGGTCGTGTCCCACACGATGCTGCCCGGGTAGTCGCACGCCTGGGCAATCTTCACGACGAGGTCGCGGACGCACGCCTGGGCAATCTTCACGACGAGGTCGCGGATCGCGATCTCCTTGCCGCCGCCGAGGTTGATCGGGAGCGGCTCTTCCATCACCTCCGCTGCCCGCACGACGCCCTCGGCCGCGTCGTCAACATGGAGAAACTCCCGCGTGGCCGATCCCGTGCCCCAGCAGACCACGTCTGGCGAACCGGCCAGCCTCGCCTCTTCACACTTCCGAATGAGCGCGGGAATCACATGGCTCGAGGCCGTATCAAAGTTGTCGCCTGGTCCAAAAAGATTCACCGGCACCACGACCGACGACGCGAGGCCGTATTCACGCCGATACCCGTCGAGCATCACGAAAATCGCCTTCTTCGCGACGCCATACGGGGCGTTGGTCTCCTCGGGATAGCCGTTCCAGATGTCGGCCTCTGAAAACGGAATTGGGGCATGCTTGGGATACGCGCAGACGGTGCCTGTGTGGACGAACTTCTCGACGCCGGCACGGCGGGCATGCTCTACGAGATGAAGCCCCATCGCCATGTTGGCAAAGAAGAATCGGCCCGGATGGGCCATGTTGGCCCCAATGCCGCCCACTTCCGCCGCCAGATGGATCACCACCTCCGGGCGGGCTGCAGCATAGAGCGCCTCGACATTCGACTCGACCGTGAGATCGAGATCGCGCCGCCTGGGCACCACGATCTGCTCCGGTCGCACGCCCCGCTTCGCGAGCACGCGGAGGACCGCCTGCCCGAGGAAGCCTGCGCCCCCGGTGATGACGATCCGTTTCGTCGCGAGGTCGGTCATGAGAACGTTCGAAAGCCTTTGGCGACGAATCAGTAGTGAAGGCCTGTGGCGTGGCCAGCATCGCGGAGCACCAGCTCCTGGCGGGCCAGTTCCAGGTCGGCATCCACCATCAACGCCACCAGCTCGTCGAACGACACCCGCGGCTGCCAGCCAAGACGGGTTCTCGCTTTTTCTGAGGAGCCGAGCAAGAGATCAACTTCGGCGGGCCGGAAGTAGCGTGGATCAATCTCGACAAACTCGCGGTAGTCGAGGCCGAGGCGACCAAACGTCTTCTCGCAAAACTCGCGGACCGAAAACGTCTCGTTGGTGGCGATGACGTAGTCGTCGGGCTCGTCCTGCTGGAGCATGAGCCACATCGCCTCGACGTAATCTCCGGCAAACCCCCAGTCGCGGCGGGCGTCGAGGTTGCCGAGATAGAGCTTGTGTTGAAGGCCGAGCTTAATGCGGGTAGCGGCGCGGGTGATTTTTCGGGTGACAAACGTCTCGCCGCGGCGGGGGCTCTCGTGGTTGAAGAGGATGCCGCAGGAGGCATGGAGGCCGTAGCTCTCGCGGTAGTTGACCGTGATCCAGTGGGCATAGACCTTTGCCACGCCATACGGCGAGCGGGGATAAAACGGCGTCGTCTCCCGCTGCGGCGTCTCCACCACCTTGCCGAACATCTCCGAGCTCGACGCCTGGTAGAAGCGGATCTGATAGCCCACGGCATCCTGAAAATCGCGGATCGCCTCGAGCAGTCGCAGCGTGCCCACGGCGGTCACGTCGGCGGTGTAGGTCGGCTGATCAAAACTCACCCGCACGTGGCTCTGGGCGGCGAGGTTGTAGACCTCCGTGGGACGGATCTCACGGATGAGTCGCGCGAGGCCGTTGCCGTCGGCCAGATCGCCGTGATGGAGACGCAGCGGACGCTCGACGTCGTGGATGTCGCGGTAGAGGTGCTCGATCCGCTGGGTCGTGAAGCTGCTCGACCGACGCACGAGGCCATGCACCTCGTAGCCCTTGTCGAGCAGCAGCTCGGCGAGATAGGAGCCATCCTGCCCCGTGATACCGGTGACGAGCGCGCGTTTCGAACTGGGAACCATGGAAACTCCGGACGGGCGGCGGGGATCAATTCGTGGCAGCGCGAGCGACGTCGGCCTCAGCCGCAGGCTGCTCGTCGGCGGGCGGGGCGGGCGAGCTCTCGGCTGCGAGGGCCTTATCGAGCGCGGGCACGAGCGCGGCCACAAACCGCTCGCACTCGGCCATCGACTTGTTCGACCCGATCTGGGTCTCGTCGATGATCGCGTAGAGCTTGTAGACGGCCGGGAAGCGGTCGAGCGCGATGCGGGCATAACCGTACTGCGGCGCGACCCAATCGAGCTGCACATTTTTCTCTGAGGAAGGAATGCCATAGGTCCAGTAGATGCGGAGCGTCTGCCCCGACTTCACGAAGGTGCCCGTGAAAGCCTCTGCCACGCGGCCATCGCGAAGCGGAATCGTGACCCTGTGTTCACTTTCGCCGACGGTGAACCCGGCACCGGGGTAGCAGCGGTCGGGGGTGTGGCCCGAGGCGTCGTGCGGAAGCGCCGAAACCACAAAGGCCGAGACGTTCGACTTCGTGCGGGTGTTGGTGAACGCCAGCGACACATGCCCGACGGCCCCGGCGAGCTTGAGCTCCTTGGGATCACTCGGCAAATCGCCCTTGGCTTTCCAATCGTCAAACTCTCTCGGAAACCGCTCCTCGAGAAGCCGGCTGACCCGCTCGACCTCGTCACGCGACGCAGGGGCCCAGCGTTCGGTGAGCGTGCCTTGCACGACGGTAACGGCCACCACCAAGGCCGTGGACAAGACAACCGCCCAGAGGCCCGAGAGAAATCCGGAGTTCGTCATCGTCTTCCTCCTCGGCCGAGCCGCACGGCCGCCGTACCGCGCGGTCAGGCAGGCATAGGCGTTGCAGCATACATCCGCCGAACCCGCATGGCGTCCACGCCGTTGACCACCGAGCCGACAACCCGCACGTCGACTGATCGCAGCTTATCGATTGCCTCAACGATGAGCGGAACTCGGCTGCGGTCACGCATCGTCGCGAGCACCGCGACATCACTCATTTGACCGAGAAGGAGGACGTCGGAAAACGCAAGCACCGGACCGGCATCGATCACGACGTGGTCGAACGCATCCCGCAAGCCTGCGATGAGCTTCGCCGTCTCGGGCCTCGAGAGGGCGGTGATCGCCGTGTAGTCGCAGGCGCCACCCGTGATGGCAAAGAGCCCCTCCACTCCGGTCGGATGGATGGCCTCGTCACTGGTAATCTCGCCGCGGAGGAGCTCGGGCAGCCCAGACCGCAGATCGAGGCCGAGCGCCAGATGCACGTTGGGGTGCCGGAGGTCGCCGTCGAGCAGGAGCGTTCGCTTTCCGGAGCGGGCGAGGCTTGCCGCCAACTGCGAGGCGAACGTGGTCTTGCCCTCGTGTTCGGTCGCACTGGTCACGAGGATCGTGTTGGGCGCCTCGCGGCCGGTCTGCATGAGGACCGTCCGCGCGCCGTCTACGCACTCGGCCACCTGCCCCGGATTCGTTTTGCGGGTGATCTTCGGGATCGTGCCGATCACCCGAATGCCGATCCGCTGCGTGATGTCTTCGGTGGTGCTCAGCCTGTCCCGCACATACTCGAGCGCGACGACCGAGCCGCCCCCGAACACGAGCCCGGCACCGGCAGCCATCACCGTCAGCATGAGGCGCATGAGGTTGTCGCTCCCCTCGGGCACGCTCGCCTCCTCGATGAGCTCCACGCGGTTGGGCATCTGAATATCGAGCTCCGACATGGTGAGTTGCTCGCCCATGCCATCGGTGACCTTCATGAGCTGCGCGATCTCCTGCTTGCGGGCCATGAGGTCGGCATTCGCTCGACCGAGCAGCTTGACTTCTTCGGACTCTTTTTCGAAGCTTTTGGTTGCCTTCTCGAGCTCGCTGGCGATGAGCTCCCGACGCTTGCGGAGGACGGCCGGGCTCTCGGTCGCGACCTGATTCCGTCGATGGTGGTTCTCCAGTGCGATCTGGGCGACAACCTGAGGCCGAAGCTCCTCCTGGTGGGCCGCCAAGCGAGCGATCAAGCCGTCTCGCGCGGCAACCAGCTTCCTGACGGTCGGATCCTTGAGGCCGCGCGTGCTCCGCTCGCTCTGGTACGCGATGGTGCCCTCGATTTCGGCAATGCGTCCGCGGAGACCCACATACTGGGCGTCTCGCATCATCATGGCGTTGACGAGATCCTCGGGGACCGAATCCACCGCACGAATTTCACCCCGCTCTGTCGCATCCATGACGATGAGCTCAGCATCGATGAGCGTCAGGTCGCGCTCGAGCTGCACCTGCTGCGCGCGGAGCATCGTGAGGTGCTCGATGAGAAGCGATTTCTGGGTCGAGACCTGCTCACTGTCGGTCGTGCCCAGGCTCTCGGCGAGATTGTTGTAGGTATCGAGGCGGCTGCGAACCTCGGTCATGTTTTCCTTGTACTTTTTCTCGAGCATGTCGCGATGACGGAGCCGCTCGGCACCCTCCTTGTGCACGACGTCCGTGAGGTAGGCCTGCGTGACCGCATTGACAACCTGCGCAATCGCTTGAGGATTCTCACCGCGGGTGCGGATCTGAATCACCTCCGACTCCATTGGCGCGGAGACCTGAATATTTCGCGCGAGCCAGCCGACCTTGTCTTCTTCCTGCACGAGCGGCGAAAGCGACTCGACACCAGTTCGCCGAAGCGCCGCCATGAGCACCAGCGGGCTCTTGATGAGCTGAACCTGGGTCTTGCGATACGCTTCATATTCGTAGCTGTCACGATAGGCATCGCCCCCGACTGGGCCCGACTTGTCGCGCACGCGGAGCCAGGCGACCGCCTCGTAACCGCGGGGCATGAAGAGAAACGTCACCGCGCCGGCGACTCCGCCGATCGCGATCGCCACGACCAGGGCCGGAATCCAGCATCGTCGGAAGGCGTGCCAGACCCGCTGGAAGTCGATCCCGCCGCCGATCGGGTCTGCCGATTCAGGAAAGCCGCCTGTGGCCGGGCCTGGAAACAAGGGCGCGAGCATGGTCTCGCGTATTGGGGCGAGCATGCCGGCGCGGGGGTCTGCGGCTGACGATGCAGTCGCCGCCGAGCCTTCGGTCGATGCGTGGGAGTCACTCATGATATGTATAGAAAAGCAGAGGGCCGACCCTCGCCTGCCTGACGGGTCGGAAAGCCATTCGCGCGCTGCCTTTGTCCCTCCATCTTACCGCGCGGAACCGCGACTGCCGCCTTCCGGGCCATTCGGCGGGTTTTGAGCCCGCAAAACCCCGGGAAACCTTGGGTTTGTCGCAGCCGATGGCCGAGGCACGAGGCTCTTGGGGGTCAATTCTTCCTGGATGAACAAGCACGATAGGATTTTCATCTCCAAAAGGATGAAGCCAACCGCAATGGCCATCATGAGGAGGGCCGCCGGGACGCTGTCGTGAAACCCCTCGGCGACCGTGGGAGAAACGCCGTAGAGCATTCCGGCGGTCGTAATCCGTAGGGTATTGGCCATGATGGCGATGGGCACAGCGCTCGCAGCGATGACGATGTTTTCCCACCAGTGGAGGCCGGCCACAACGGTCACCAGGGCGCAGAGCCACACGAAGATGGTGAGCATCTTCAGGCCGGCACAGGCATCGACGACGTTCATGACGTGCTCCTGGCCGAGTCGGATGAGATTGCCTTCCTGGGCCGCGTCGAATCCGAGCGATTGCAGGATGAACGTGGCGACTGTCGTGTTGAGGAGTTGAAGTGGGCCCGTGATGTAACGCTGGGCCTCGTCCGGCAGCGGATACATGAAGATGGTCATGGCGATGGGCGCGGCGGCCCACCGGAACATGCCCCAGCCGCCGGCCATGAGGAACACGCCGGCCAGGGCTGGCACAAACGTGTACATGTCGATCGTAATGATCATAAAGTTCGCAGCGACAAGGCGAACGACGAAGCTCGCCGTGAGGAGCCCGATCCCCGCAAGTCGCGCCGATAAGGTCACCTCCGAGACTGGCTGCCGTCGCCAAAAGAGAAGCGCGAGGTTGATCACTGGCACGATCCAGCCGTGCTGGTACTGCGGGTTGTCCCAGAACGTCCTTGCGTGGACGAGACCCGGCCAGTAGCTGTAAATCAAGAGCCCCGACAAAACCGCGATCGTGGCCCACGCCGTCGCCTCCTGCGGCTTGCGAAGGTCAGTCACAAACTCGTCGAAGCGTCGGCGCAACCCATCGACGATACCTTCATCGAGAAGCGCTGCGGTCGGTTGCATCTGCTGCAGGACCGGGGCCGCTTGCGCCCGCGGACGCGAAGGACCGGGGCCGCTTGCGCCCGCGGACGCGAGGCGGCAATCCCGGGACCCAGAGGCAGGATCGGAGGAGGGGAGGGCATAGGCGAAAAAGACCTTTCCTGACCCTGCCATCATACCTGCTCCGTCCGGTCGTTCTATGAAAATGGCGTGAGCATTCAGCACCGAACCGGCGGGGCGGTCGTTACCACCAGACGAGCTGTCGCACCACGCCGCCCAGCGCCATGGCGAGCGTCCCGGCCGCCGCAAGCACGAGGCCGGATGATCGCGCTGCAGGATTCCTTGAACAAGACAGTCCGCTCACCGCAGCCGTCACGAGCGCCACTCCAATCACTGCCTGCCATCCGAGGACACTTCCGAGGAGTGGGAGACCCCACCGCATGGCCTGCCCCCGGCCGGTTCCGGAGAGGAGGCTGCCCGCGACCACCCCAACAAGGCTTGGCACAATGGCCGGCAGCGTGACCCCCGTCCAGACGGCTGGCGGGTGGGCGGCCGGAATCGCTGACACCGCTGCCATTGCCAGCACGATGGCGGCGACGAGCCGCGACGATGGCACACGATACCCCTCGCCATCCAAGAGGCTCCAGGTCACGATCGTGAGCGCCACCGACGCGTGGAGGCAGCATGTCGCGAGCAGCCACCAGTCTCCGCGAAAGAGTCGATCAATCCCGATCGGGTACTCGCCCGCGTAGGCAGGCAGCCAGCGGCCACCGCCGACGAGCTCGCCCGCGGCGAGCACCATCACGATCACGCCACACCCTGCCTCGACCAGCGGATAGGTCACTGCGATCGGCTCTCGGCAGCTTCGGCATCGGCCTTTGAGCCAGAGCCAGCCCAGCACCGGCACGTTGTCGTATGGCCGAATCGCCGTGCCGCAGGTGGGGCAGCGGGAAGGCGTGGTGACGATGGAGGCCCCGAGCGGTACACGGTGAACGACCACGTTGATGAAGCTTCCGAGCATCGCTCCCCAGGCAAAACCGAAGACCAGCATGGCCATCTCGGCCCACGGCCAAAGGGAAATCCACTCGAGAACGCTCGGGCTCGGCATAGCGGCGTGGCTTTTTGGGGTTTGGTGTTACGAGTCTTGGAAACTAGTCTGCCGCCGCGAGCCTGTCCGTGTCGTCTGGGCATCATGACCGATCCTGAAACCGAAGTATCGCAGCCTCCGCGCCGCCGAATCCCAGGCTGGATGTGGCTGGCCGTGCGATTGGCGGCCACGGTGGGCCTCATGGCCTATGCGGTTCGAGATCGCAACTTGGCAGAATTTGGCGGGCTGCTTGCCCGAGCGTCATGGGGCTGGTGGCTTCTCGCCCTCGGCGTAACGCTCGTCGTGCAGGCGGTGGCCGGCATTCGCTGGGCCGCCCTGGCCAGGCCACTCGGCTTTGATTTTCCGAGGTGGTTCTTTGTGCGACGGTTCTTCGAGGGGATGTTCTTCAGCCTCTGCCTTCCATCGAGCATCGGCGGCGATGTGGTGAAGGCGGTGCGGATTGGGTCCACAACGCCCCTTCGCCTCCTCGCAGGCTGCTCGGTGCTCGCCGACCGGCTCACCGGCGTGGCCGCTCTCGGCGTGCTTGTCGGCACCGCCATCATCGCCAAGCGGTTCGAACTGGGCATGGCCCTCGTCGCGGCGGTCTTTACGGTGCTCTTGGCGCTGGCCCTCGCGGCGTTTTGGATCGTGCTGGCCGTGCTCGACCGCATCCACGCGGCGCTCACCGAGGGCTCGTCGGCACGCAGTTTCGTGGCGAGACTCCTCCCCTACCGTCAGCGGCCCATGCTCTTCGCCGGAGCGCTGGGATGGAGTTTCGTGGTGCAGATGGGGGGTGCGGTGGCGGTGTCGTTTGCGGCGCGGGCGCTGGGCGTCGCGCAGCCTCTATCAACATGGTTCACCGTCGTGCCGATCGTCTCGCTCCTGATGGTGCTGCCCATCAGCATCGGTGGTTTTGGTGTTCGGGAGAACGCGCTCGAGTTTCTGCTGCGCGGATACGGCGTGCCCTCCGATACGGGCGTCGCCATCGCGATTCTGTGGGGGATGTGCACGATCGTCGCCGGCCTGGTAGGCGGTGTGCTCTTCCTGCTCGAACGCAAACCACTTGCGACTGTGAGTGCCGACCTCACCGACGCCGCATCGCTACCGTAAGAATGCCGGCGACGGTTTTGGCGTCGTCGATGCGACCGTCCAAACACATGGCGACGGCGTCTTCGAAGGCCATGATTTTTGGCTGGATGAGCTCGCCAGGCTCAAGAGCTTGGACGCCTGGGACGAGATCGTGGGCCACGTAGAGGTGCATACGTTCGCGGAGGATGCCGGGCGACATCCAGAAGGCCCCGGCTGGCTCGATCCGCCCAGCGCGATAGCCGGTTTCTTCGGCCAGTTCGCGGGCGGCCGTCTCGATGGGAGGCTCGTCGCCGTGGTCGAGCGTGCCCGCAGGCAGCTCGAGAAGCGTGCGACCGACGGCGACCCGGAGGACCTCGACCAAGCAAACCTCGTGTGGCGACACCATCGGCACGACGACGACGCTGCCCGGATGAAGGATCACCTCACGGTCGCGGACGGTGCCGTCGTTGCATGGCTGCGGCACGCGGGCGACGGCGAACCGCTTGCCTTGAAAGAGGATCTCGTGGGGATTCGAGGGGGGCGGGTTCATGGGTGTGGTGGTGTCGAAGGAGCGGGCGGAACTCGGATGATTCGTGCCGGGGCATCGCCCACGACGAGCGGCGCGGCTGCAAGAGCCTTGGTGTGAATGATGCCGAGGCCGACGGGCTTGCCCGATCGAGTCGCGATGCCACTGCTCGTGAGCGTGCCCACGACGTCGTCGCCGCTGCGGATGGCGGCAGGACATTCGGGCGCGCGGTCAGCCTCGATTGCGACAAGCGCCAGCCGGCGATTCACATGACCGAGCGCGTCGAGCCGGGCGACCGTTTCTTGGCCGAGGTAGCAGCCCTTGGTAAACGAGATCGCGACGGCGTTGCGGCCAAGCTCCTGAGGAAGCGCCTTCTCAGCGATGTCGATCGCCGATGGATAGCAGGCCTCGATCCGAGCGGCGTCGAGATCGGCGTCGGAGGCCTGGGGCAGGCCCGCCTCGACGAGCGACGCTGCGACCCTCTCAATGGCCTCGCGCGAGCCACGCACCCAATACCCGTCGGCACCTTGGCCCGTAACGCGGATGATGCGCACGGCCTGGTCTGCGATCCTCATGATGTCATGGGCGAAGCAGTCTGTAGGAATCGCGGCGGGCGATGTGATGAGCGGGGCGAGTGCGGCGTGTGCCTGCGGCCCGGCGACGATCAGCGCCGCGGTGTCGGCGGTGGCATCGACAAGCGTGACCGCTTCACGAATATGAAAATGCTCGAGGTGGTCGCGGAGACGTGAGCCAAGACTGCCTTCCGCAACGATTTCGAGGCCAGCATCCGTGCGCAGGATGGTGACCAGCGCGATCACGTGCCCACGGGCGTCGGGCACGAACGCCTCGGTGCCACGGCCGACCGGGAGCGATCCGACCGACGCCGTGACAAAATTGTCCACAAACCGCACCGCGTCGCCGCCGCTGGCGAGGACGGTCGCCTGGTGTGCGTGGCCCCAGGTCGTGCGGGCGATCAGGGGCGACGAGTTGCAGGCAGTGTCGGGGGGCATTGGGGGGACTCGCAGAGGGGCCATGAAGGAGGGTCGCCAAGGCTACCAGGTGGCCTCGAAAACGGGACCGGCTCCGGCGGCCTTCCGGCCCCCTTGTGAGGCGTTTTGGACCTTGAAACCTGAAGTGTCCCATGAACGCCCCATGAAATCCGAATGGTCGCGTGAACGGTCCTTTGACGGCCCGCGTACTTCTCACACCGCGACACGGCGTCGCCCCGTGATCCACCGCCTGAAGGTGGGGCACGACGCACGCTGGCCGCGGCGTGTACTCTTGTAGATGCAGGGGCTCGGCAAGGCGTCACCTGCGGCTCGGGGCGCACCTGAACGATACGACCACCGTTCTTCGGTCGGCGTTTTTCATGACTGTTTGGGGGCTCGCTCTGCGCGCCCTTGCCAGTCATGGGGCCGCTGTTCGGCGGGCGGGTAATCCAAGCCCAGGAAACAGCATCATGGCGACTGCCCAATACGACTGCGATTACCAAGACTCGTTCGACGACGAATCCCGAGGCCTCGGCGGTCCGATCGATGTTGTCGATAGCGGCTACTCGGATGCGGTTCGCGCCGCGGAGGATGCCGGCGTTGGTGGCGAGTATCGCGGCCTGGCCTCTTTCCATCGGATCGCCGAGGTGCGCCGGCAGCAGGGCGTCACGCTCCGCAACGTCGCGCGGCGGCTCGGCATGCCGCTGCCGGTCGTGCGAGAGCAGGAGCAGCCGCAGTGCGACTTGCGCCTTTCAGACCTCCTTCGATGGCAGGCGGTGCTCGAGGTGCCGGTGGCCGAGCTGCTTGTCGAAGGTGACGGTCAGCTCTCGGGCCCGGTGCTCGAGCGGTCGCGCATGGTGAAACTCATGAAGACGGTCGCCGCAATTCGCGATCGAACCCAAGACCCGAGCATTCGCCGGATGGTGGACATGCTCGTTGAGCAGATTCTCGAGATGATGCCGGAGCTTTCCGACGTGACCCCATGGCATTCGGTGGGCCAGCGCCGCACCAGCGACGACATCGGTCGCACCGCCTGCCGCGTCATCTCGGAAGATCTCCTGAGACGCCCGCAGAGTCCGTGACCGGGCGCGCTTGCCGCGGCTCGGGGTTGCCCGTGATGATCGCTGAAAATAGGATATTGACATCCACAATTGTGGCGGGTAGCCTCTCTGAAATTGGATACGCCCATCCAGTTTTGCTTGTGGCCTGATTTCCAGCGGCCCGATTTCCAGAGGAGCTCTATCCATGCGCGGCTTTCAGCTTTCCAGAGGATCTCTATCCATGCGCGGCTTTCAGAGAATTGATGAAGAGCGGCTCGAGCAAGACGTGGACTATCGCGTCGGGTATCTCGGCAACTTCATGGGCTTTGGCCCTGATGACATCGAGGTCATCCAGGGGGCAGCGAGCCACCTTGCACCATTGGTTCCGGCACTGGTTGATGCCGTGTACGACAAGCTCTTCTCGTACGATGCCACGAAGCGGCACTTTGTCTCGCGACAGTCGGGCTACGACGGCGAGATCCCCGAGAGCGTGGAATCGCTCGAGCAAAGCCACGCAATGATCGAGTTCCGGAAGCAGCACCTCGCCCGCTACCTCGTCGCCCTCATGACACGCGACTACGACGCAAAGATGATCAACTACCTCGACATGGTCGGCAAGATTCATACTCCCAAGGCAGGTTCCCCTGAGCTGGACGTACCGCTCGTGCAGATGAACGCGCTGATGGGTTTTGTCTCGGATGCCCTGACGAACGTGATCCTGGGCCTCGGCCTCGACCGCGAGACGGAAGTCAGGACGCTCCGCGGGTTCAATAAACTGCTCTGGATTCAAAATGACTTGATTACGCGGCACTATCAAGACGCCGCATCGCCTGTTTCCACGGTGGCCTGAGGAGGCCGGGAAGGCAGTCGTGACGGGCCTTTGTGGCAGCCACGATCTCGGCTGCGGTTTACGGCTTGTTCGGCGGCCAGTCGGGACTTAGGCTCGTGACCGTGCGGGCCGCGGGATGGCGGACCGCGTCAGTGTGCTCTGCCCAGGAGGCTCGTCGTGTTTTCGCTCATTGGTGTTCTCGCGATCACGCTGGCGCTGTTTGTGGTGGTGGCCCTCACCGGAGCGCTGATCCTCGGGAAGTAGCAGCGGGTTTTGCACCGCCCGATATTCCCAGGACGAGCAGCGACGCAAACCCCCCGAGCACGCCCACGAGGGCGACCCACGCCACGACCGCCAGCACAAAAAAATCACGGAGCCACACGAGCTCCGGCGGCTCGGCACTTTTGGGCACCTTCCGCTGCACCGGGCCGTCGGTGCCACTCTCCTTCCGCATCGCTTCGCGGAACGAGTCCCAGTCGGCCTGAACGCCAGGCTTGGAAAGCTCCGCGAGCCGCTCGGCCCGCCAGCCGGAAAGCACCACCGGCGGCACGACGATCGCCGCGAGCCACGCGGCCACGACTGCCAGAACCACGGCTCGGGATCGGCCAGAACGGTGCATGCGTGGCTACCCGGGTTTGCCGGCTTCTCCAGATTCACACGGCCACCCGCGGAGCAACCGCGGCATTCGCATCCTCGCGGTTGGTCAGTCTGGCATCGATGCTACCGCGTCGCTACCGTCCGACGCCACCTCCCAGACCTTCCTTTTCGGAGCCCGCCGTCGTGAGTCTTGCAGTCACGTCCCTCCGTCGCCCGCTGCCCGCTCTTGTGGCCGTGCTCATGGCCATCGCTGCCGGCCCCGCTGCTGGCCAGGGATGGCTGCCGACGTCATGGTTTTCGCCGTCCGAACTGCCAGCCCCCGATGCGATGCATCCGCTCGCCGAACGCGACGGACCGTGGCTCGTGCTGGCCTCCACGTTCCAGGGCGAGACCGCCCGCGACGACGCCCGCACCCTCGCGCAGGAGCTGCGATCCCGCCACCGGATGCAGGCCTACACGCATGAGAAGTCGTTTGATTACACCGGCGAAGAGAAGGGCATCGGATTCAACCCCGACGGCTCGCCCAAGCGGATGCGGTATGCCAACGCCGGTCAAGTGATTGAAGTGGCGGTACTCGTGGGTGACTTCACGTCGTCTGAGGATCCGCGAGGGCAGAAGGCCCTCGAACAGATCAAGACGCTTCGCCCGGAGTCGCTCGGTGGAAGCCATGCGAAGTCGCGGCTGCTCGCGGATTTTATGCAGGCTAACCGTCAGCATGCCGCCGCCGCGGCAGCGAAGCCGCCCATGCATGCCGCCATGCTCATTCCCAACCCGCTCATGCCCGAGGGCTACTTTGCTCAGCAGCAGGTTGACGACTTTGTTCTTTCGATGAATGCCGATGTCAAGCACTCGCTGCTCGACTGCCCGGGGCGGTACACCGTGCGGGTCGCGACGTTCACCGGCTCAGGCACGTTCGATACCGGGAGCGGGTCCGCTGTCGCCGAACCGCGGCCGGGCGGTCTCGTGGACATGAACCGCTTCGTCTCCGCGCTCAAAGGAAACGGCTGGACGGATCCCAAGGTCAAAGGCGTCGATCAGGAGAGCCGGCTCGTGGAGGCGGCGGACGAGGCCAACAAGCTCACCGAAGCCCTCCGCAAGGCGGGCTGGCAGGCCTGGGAGTTTCATGATCGTGAATCGAGCATCGTCTGTGTGGGCTGCTTCGAGCAGGTGGCCGTGCCGGGCGAGGGCGGACGGCCAGTGCCCCATCCGGAGATCACGCGGATCGCGAGCGCCCTCGGGCCAGACCAGGAGGCGATGGCCCGCGGCCAGGTCATGCCACGTGCGTTCGGCGGCATCATGCTCGACATGCAGCCCAAGGCGATCGACGTGCCGCGCCGTCCCGCCGGCCGACGGTAGCCCGCCGCGACTCTTCCTGCGACCATGACCCATGACGCATGACGCATGATCCATGACGCATGATCCATGACCCATGACCCCCAGGCTCACCACGCTCGTTCTCGGCACCACCAACGCCGGCAAGGTCCGCGAACTGCTGGCCCTGCTCGAACCCTTTGGAGTGGGCTGCGACGCCGGCAAGGTCCGCGAACTGCTGGCCCTGCTCGAACCCTTTGGAGTGGGCTGCGAATCGCTCGCGGGCCTCGCGGGGGCCGTCGAGGTCGATGAGACCGGCAGCACGTTTCATGAGAACGCCGCGCTCAAGGCGTCGGCGCAGGCCAAGGCCCTCGGCCGCTGGGTGCTCGCCGAAGATAGCGGTCTCGTCGTGCCCGCGCTCGGCGGGGCGCCAGGAGTGCATTCGGCCAGGTTCGCAGGGACGCCGCCACCAGGTGGCCGCGAGGCTGCCGACGCTCGTAATAGCGCGCTCTTGCTCGAACGGCTTGCTGGTAAGCGAGGCCGCGAGCGGGCCGCGCACTACGCCTGCCATGCGGCGCTGGCCGATCCCACGGGCGTGATCGTCGCGGTCTCGTCGGGCACGTGCGGCGGCGTCATCGCCGAAGTGCCCGCCGGCAGCGGCGGTTTCGGATACGACCCGCTCTTCATCGTGCCTGAGTATCACCGCACGTTCGGCGAGCTTGCTCCCGCGGTGAAGGACGTCATCAGCCACCGCGGCCGCGCCATGCGAGCGATCATCCCGGCGATTGTGCGGGCGGTGCAGGCGTAGGCGGCGACCGACGTCTGTGACGCGACGCCCCTACAAGAGTTTCGGTGTGCGTCCCTTGCCCGTGGCTTGGAACCCGAAGGTGATTTCGGCGCCGGGGGCGAGCGTGCCGTTCCAGGGTGCATTGGCGATCGTATAGACGTTGCCCACACGGCTGACGATCACGGCGTTCCAGATGTTCACGATGTCGGCGTCGAGCTCAAACGTCACCCGCCAGCTCCTCGTGGCCGTCTGCGTGACGTTCTTCACCTTCACGTCCATCACGAAGCCGCTGCCCCAGTCATCCCGCTTCGTGAACGTGACGCCACTGCCTGTCGGCGGCGGCGGTGGCGGGGCGTCGTCATTGGTAATGGTGCCCGTCGCTTGCGACGTCGCGATTGTGGCGCCCGTGGCCGACGTGAGTCGCAGCGCAAAGGTCTCGTTGAGCTCGACCTGGGTGTCGCCCACCACCGGCACGTCGATTGTCTTCGTCTGCTCACCCGCGGCGAACGAGAGCGTGCCACTTCGGGCGAGGTAGTCGCTGCCGGCCATCGCCGTGTTGTCGGCCGTGGTGTAGGCGACTGTGATCGGGCCGGTGGCCGCGGCACTGAGCGTGACCGTAAACCGCGCGGTCGTCGTGCCGCTGTTGCCCTCGGCGACGACGATGTTGCCCACGCTCACCGACGGAGCGGGGGGAGGTGGCGGTGGAGGCGGTGGCGGCGGCGGCGGTGTGCCTGCATCGTCGTCGAGGATCGTGGCGATGCCGGTGGTGCGTGCGAGCGTCGCGCCCGACGGGCTTTTGAGTTGAACGGTAAAGGTTTCCGTCGATTCGGCCACGACGTCGCGGATAATCGGCACACTCACCATCCGGGAAATCTCGCCTGCGGCGAACGTGATCGTGCCGGTGCCGCTTGTGTAGTCGCTGCCGGCCTTGGCGGTGCCGTCGGCGGTGGCGTACTGCACGGTCACCGGCTGCGACGATGCCGCGGAGAGCGACACGGCGAAGCTCGCGGTCGTGGTGCCGCCGCCCGAGCCAAACGAGAACTGCACGGGCTGGAGCGTCGTGACCTTGTTCTGGTGCACCGAGTTCCAGTCGTCGGTGAGGATGCCGCCGGTGTCGCCGCTATTCGGGTTCCACGACCAGTAGGTCCAACTGATCCCTTGCTGCCCAGCGGCCAGGTCGCTCGTGCCGTTGCCGTCGAGATCGCCCTTCAGATACGAAGCCATTGCATTGAACCACTGCTGATCGCTCGTGGTCGCAAGCTTGCTGCCAAACTCGCCGAGGAGCACAGGCGCCGTGCCCTGCCGAAACAGATAGCCCCAGTTGCGATCCCAGACCTGCGGCAGGTTTGCCGGGTAGGCCGGATCGTTGAACCAGGTCTGGGCATAGACGCTCTTGGGATAGTCGTGGGCTGAGTAGACGAGACGGCCCGGCTGATTGAGCCGCACGGGATAGGTGCCGGCATTCGAAAGATTGCCGCCCCACCAGTAGTTGCCGCTCGATGCAGCTTCGACGCCTTCGACGACGATGAGCCAACTCGGGTTCACCGCGAGGATCGCGTTGCCCGCGCGCTCGGCCGCGAGCCGCCAATCATTGGCACCGCCCGTGCCCCAGGTGGCCGGGCCGTGGGGCTCGTTGTGGAGGTCGGCGCCGATGACGGTCGAGTTGCCGACGTACCGCGTGGCGAGCATCGTCCAGTCGCTGATCCAGCGGCTCTCGGGATACGCCGACGTGTACCAGAGGCCCGACTCGTTGGCGCTGTTGCCAGCATCTGATCGGTGGTGATCCAAAAGAATGCGCAGACCGATCTGCCCGGCGTAATCGACGATCTTGTCCATGATCCCGAGGCCCTTGAGGCCCTGGAGATCGGGATTCTTCGAGAAGTCGATGCCGTTGGGCGTGCTGCCCGCATCAAAAAGCTGATTCGAGTACGGCAGACGGATCGTGTTGAAGCCCAGGCTCTTCATCTGGTCCATCATCGACTTGTAGCCGCGGGTCCAGAGGCCGTGGGGCGCGAAGTTCGAGGTCTCGAACCCAAACCAGTTCACGCCGGCGATCCGCACAGACCGATTGTTGGCGTCGAGGATCTGGTTGCCCGAGGTGTGGAAAGAGCCGCTGACGGCGGTGGTGCTCGGGTTGCCCTCGGTGATGGTCACATCGCCGATCGTGATCGAAGGGAGCGTCGTGGGCGGTGGGGACACCGGGGGCGACGTGCCCGCGCCGTTGAGCGCAATATTCTGCGGTGTGCCGGTGCCGCTTCCCGCGACAAACCCAAAACTGATCGACTGGCCCGGCGCGAGCGTCGAGTTATAGGCGACGTTCGTGATGGTGTAGCGGTTGCCGACGCGAGACGCGAGCGTGCCGTCCCAGAGGTTGTTGATCGTACGACCGAGGTCGAACTCCACTTTCCAGCTCGACATGGCGACGGGCTGATCGTTGGTGATCGTGATCTGGCCCTGAAGGCCGCTGCCCCAGTCGTTGACGGTGGTGTACGTGGCGGCGAGCGCCAGCCGATTCTCGAGCGACTCGAGCGCCAGCCGATGGGTGTGCTTGCCCAGTCGTTGACGGTGGTGTACGTGGCCGCGAGCGCCAGCCGATTCTCGAGCGACTCGAGCGCCAGCCGATGGGTGTGCTTGCGGACCCGTGCGCGGCGGGTGAGGCGATTCCAGAAACTCGACGAATCGTCTGCGCGTGGTGCCATGGTCATTCCCTCCACGTAAGTCGGATCACCCGCCTGGATTCAACCGTAAAGATTTCTCCACGCGAGTAAAGAAACGGGTCGGTGATGCCACGGCAGTTTTCATGCTCCGTTCATGAACGCATCCGCGTCTGGTGATGTGCCGGCTTGGGGTTGCCCATCTCTGCTTGGGATTGCCCGTGCCAAGTCGCCGGACGTGAGCGGCTGCCATCGTGGCCACCGCTCACTCGAAGTTTGCTGCGCTTCGCCATCCTGGCTTCGCTTGCCAACAACGCCGACTCTCTGGCACGGGCAACCCCGAGCCTTTCCGGTTGGCGCTCCCGATTCCGAAACGCTCGCCGCGGCGCCGTGATTGACCGGCGCAGCGACCAGGGCGAGGATGCGGTTTAGATATGGACACGCCTCCCATCGGCCGCGACGGCCGCGCTCACGGATCCAGCCTCGCGGCATTCGCCCGGGCGGCCCTGCTTCGCTGCCCGGCGTGCGGTTCGGGGCCGCTGTTTCGCGGATGGTTCCACATGCACGAGGCCTGCCGGGCCTGCGGCGCGTCGTTTCGTCGCGAGCCGGGCTTCTACCTCGGCTCGATCTACATCAACTACGGCGCCACGGTGATCGTCACCGGGGCGCTCTATGCCCTGCTCGTGCTGATCGGCAAGACGTCGCACGAGACGGCGCTCGCCGCCTGTATGGCCGTGGCCGTCGCCTTCCCCGTTTTCTTCTTTCGATACGCCCGCAGCGTCCTCCTGGCCCTTGATGGCGCGGTGAACCGTCACCAGCAGCACACGGGCACCGACTCTGGGCCTTCCGACGAAATGGACCAGGCCCATCTCGCCGCGCTCGCTGCGGATGACGGCCGGGCGGGCTGCGCCATGGGAGTGGCGCTCGCCCTGATCCTGCTCTTCGGCCTGGGTATGGCCGTCGTGACGATCCTCTTCGCGATCGGCGATCCTGCTGGCCAGGGGGAGCTTCGATGACGCGGTCGATCTGCGGCAGCGTGACCTACTGGGAATCGGTCGCGGGCGTACTGCTTTGCCGTTGGGCGAGGCGGTGGTGGATGACGCGGAGGACGTCGTCGGTGCCGTCCATGCGGCCACGCACCGCCGCCAGCGCGGGGGCGAAGCGATCGAGACCGGCGACGAAGATTTTCACGCGGTCGGCGGTGACATCCTCGAGATAGGTGAACTCGCCACAGCCCATCGTCTGGAGAAAATAGCTGTTCATGAGCTGCTCCGAATGGGCCCGCTCCGGCAGCACGAGCATGGGCTTGCCGAGATGGAGCGCCTCGCCAATGAGCTGATTGCCCGCTGCCGAAATCAGGCAGCGGCACGCCGCGAGATCTTCGACAAAGGTTGTGTCGTCGATCGCATGAAAAGAACAGTTGCCAACGGGGTCGCGCTGGCCGAGGCCATACACTTTCACTGGCAGCCCACAATCGGCCATCGCCTCGATCGCCGAAAAGGGTGTGTGCCTTCGCAAGTAGCTCAAGACAAACCCATCGTCACGCGGACGGGCCTCGAGGATCTCGCGACGAAGGAGCGGCCCCACCTGCACGACATGTTCCCAGCCACGCCGCAGCGGCGGTCGGAAGAACGCCGAGACGATCGTGTCGGCCGCCTCGCTCACATACATCCACACCGCATGGCTCATGAACCACGCGTTCCACTGGAGCGACCAGGGCAACGCGTCGAGGTCGTATGCCATCAGGAAATGCTGGTGGTCCACACTCACCAGCGGAATGTTGAGCCGACCAGCCGCGCGAGGCAGCGCCGGCTCAAAATCGGTGATCGCGAGATCGGCCCCGAATGCCTCGAGATCTCGCAGCAGACGATCCACGAGGGGCCCGAGCTGACGGGCCTGGTAGTCGAGCCCCGCGGCGATCGATCGCATGAGGTCGAGCTTGCCGCCCGAGTATTCGAAGACGACACCGGGAATCTCCTCGAGGCAGACATGCGGATAGCGGTCCCCGAAATGCCCGCGCAGGAACGTGAGCGCGTCGGCGCTTGTATAGATAATGACCTCGTGGTCTGGCGCCAGCCGCTCCACGAGCGTGCTGATTCGGGTGGCGTGGCCTCGGCCCTCGCCGCAGAGGCTGATCGCGAGCTTTGGCATGGGCAAAAGGTCAGCGGTGCGTCGGAGGCCGCAGCAACCGGCAGCGGCCATGAAAATCTATTCTATGCGGGGCGTCTGGTATCGTGGGATACGAGACACCCCCTAGGCTGGCGACCGCATGTGGCGTTCCGAAAGCCGTTGGCGAAGCATCCTGCTCCCCGCGACGCTCATGCTCGTGGCGGCTGCGGGCCGCGGCGACGTGGTTGCCCGGGTGGGCGACGTGGCCATCCAGCGGCAGGAGGTTGACGCGCTCCTGAGTCGGCTCGGCGGTGCGGCAGGCGGCGACCAGGCCGAGCGGCACCGTGCTCAGGCGGCGGTGCTCGAGCAGATCATCGACGAGCGGATTGTGCGCGAGGAGCTCGCGCGAGCTGGTGTTGCCATCGAGCCAGCGGCCGTCGAGGCGGCGATCGATCGGTTGCGTCAGCAGGTGAAGGCCCAGGGCAAGGAGCTCGAGGCGGTCCTCGCGGCGTCGGGCAGATCGATCGAGTCGCTCCGAGAACAGGCGACGCTCGAAATGACGATCGAGGCATATGTTCGCCCGCGGCTGACCGATGCTGCCATGAAACGCATCTTCGAGGCGAACCGTCGCGAGCTCGATGGCACGTTGCTGCGGGTGAGCCACATCGTGCTGCGGCCCGATAGCGTGGGTGGCGATGTCGCCGAGGCCCTGCGGCAGCGAGCGGCTGCGATCCGTAGCGAGATTGTGCAGGGACACATCTCGTTTGCCGACGCGGCGAAGCAGTTCTCTGCGGGGCCAAGCCGACGGCAGGGAGGCGATCTGGGCTGGATCGGCCCCGATGCCCCGATGCTCGAAGCCTTCGCAAGAGAGGTCTATCCACTGGCCAAGGGGGGGATCACGGAGCCATTCCTCACGATGTTTGGCGTTCACATCGCGATGGTGACGGCGGTTGAGCCGGGCCGCATCGGGCTCGCGCAGGTGCGGGGCCGCGTCGAAAAAATGCTGGCCTCTGAGCTGGCCCGCGGGCTGGTGGCCGAAGGGCGAGCGAAGACACCGATCTCGATCGCCCCAGGCGTGCCGCACTTCGACCCGGCCACGCTGGGGCAGCCGATCGCTCGCAGGCCCGTGGTGGTGCGCGCGGCCGGTGAATGACCGGGGCTGCCACATCGCCGCAAGTCCCCGATATTCGGAATTGTGACGGCCGCGGCTGATCGCTACGGTCCCCCGGCCCCAGAACGACGGGTCCCGGGATCCACCAAGGCCTATGAAGTTTCGCACCAGCGTCATTTTTGCCTGCATGATCGTGGTGCCGGCACTCGCGCTCTTCTCGCACCGCCTCCCGGCCGACGTGCGGGCCAAGGTGCGGTCGTGCGTCTGGGAGCCCGTCGAAGCGTGGGCCGCGTCGCTCACCCGCAGCACCAAGACAGTCGCCAGCGACCCAGGCGTCGATGACACCCAGCCGCCTGGCGTCGCGGCGAGCCACTTGCCTGCCGAGGTTGTGGCACCACCGGCGGCGGTGGGCTCAGTGGCGATGCCAGCGGCCACGTCGCCATCGCCATCAGTGGCGCCGATGCCCGCCTCGCCCGACAATCGCTCGGGGCTCGCGTCGCTCGGGGCCATGGCGATTGATTGCCGTCCGTTTGATGGTGCCGCGGGTACGCATGTGGCATCGTGCCGCGTGGCCGTGGATGCATCCGGCCAGCTTCATCGTGTCTTTCAGGCAGCGGGTCGAAGCTCTGAGGAGGCAATTGCAGGCCTCGAGCAGGCCGTGCGAGCCTGGCAGTCGCGACGGGCGACGACGGCCCGCGTGGGCGGCGCCGAGTTCCGGTTGTGAAAGGCCGGTTCAGCACGACGAGGTCCGCAACGAGCGGCATGCATGTGACGCCCACTCATCCTCGGACGCTCGGCGAGTGTCTGGCGGCGGTGCGGTTCCGAAGCCACCCCGCGGCCGTGCTCCCGGTCCGAAGGAAGCCGGCAACGGAGCCCGTAATGGAGGCTCGCCCGTTGCCGCCCTCCGACATGCCGACGGCCCGCGAGCCACCCGCACACGTTCGCTCCGAGGAGTTGGCCCGTCTCGAGGCGGCGCTCTTTCTTGCGAAGGAGCCGCTGGCAACGCGTCGGCTTGCGAAGCTCGCCCGTCTGCCCGACGGCACCCGCGCCCGCACGCTCCTGCGAGAGCTTCGCCAGCTCCAAGAAGCCGAGGGCTCGGCGATGCGGGTCGAGCCGATCGCCGGCGGGTATCAGCTCCTCACGCGGGCCGCGTTTGGCCCCTGGATCAGGCGGCTGTGCGACCATCCGGCCACTGGAAAGCTCACCCCATCAGCCCTCGAAACCCTGGCCATCGTGGCCTACCGTCAGCCGGTCACCCGAGCGGAAATCGAGGCGATTCGCGGCGTTGGGAGCGAGGAGATGCTCCGACAGCTCCTGGAACGCGATCTCGTGGCCGTGGGGGGCAAGGCGCAGGAGCTAGGCCGTCCGAACGTTTATGTGACCACCAGGCGGTTTTTGGCGGCGTTTGGCCTCTCCAGGCTCGAGGAGCTCCCTCCGGTCGAGAATCTTTCGCCGACGACGCCCGCCGAATCGGCGGCGGAGCCAGAGGCCGAACCCCCAGTCGCATGAAATTGCGATGCCGGTGGGTTGCACACTCTCGGCTTACGCGCCACACTCTCGCTCCCGGCGTTCTCCGGAGCGTATCCGCGCTCAGGAGGTTTCCGATTTCTCGAGCCCACCAAATTGGACGAAGGAAGTGGGATCGGGTAGAGAATTTGTCCGACAACAGACTGTGTGAGACGCGTCCCTAGTTCACTTCCCAGGAGGTTGCTGCCGTGACGATTGCTGAGCGTGGACGAGGTGAGGAAGCCCTTTTGACTGCCGAAGTGTTTTCCTGGAGCGAGCTGCCAGAGCTCCTCGCAGCAGAAGACCTGTTCGATGGTCGTGCTCCGTCCTGGGGAAGCCCTGGCCAGACCTTCGAGGTTGTGGCCGCCGATGAGGACGAAGCTTTAGACGACGACGAGGAAGATGACGACGACGACGATGATGATGAAGATGACCTCGATGACGACGAGGAGGACGAGGAAGAAGAGGACGAGGAAGAGGACGAGGAAGAAGAGGACGAGGAAGACGACGCCGATGACGAGGAGTGGGAGGAGGTTGACGACGAGGACGACGAGGAAGATGAGGACGACGACGATGAGGAGGACGATGACGACGACGACCTCGATGACGACGAGGACGAGGACGAGGTAGCCAAGGAGGCTTGAAGCCGCCCGTGCGGTGTGTCGTCAGTCTGGGTCTTCGTCGAGCTTGAGCGTGACCGTCGTTACGACTCCCTTACGATCGATCGAGAGCGTGAAGCCGCTCTCGATGCTCCGGAGATGGGCGATCAGCTCAGACTGGTCGCGAAACGTCTCGCCATGAACGGCGAGGAGTCGGTCGCCCTGACGCAGTCCGGCCCTTGATGCCGGCGAATCGCTCGCCACCGCGATCACAACGGGGCAGCCGGGCTCGCCAGGATCAGCCCGCGAGACGATGCCCCATCGGCCGCGTGGCGTTCCGACCGGCGGTAAGGTCTCTTCGAGCCGCCGCTTCGTGGCATTGGTCTCGGTGCGAGACTCGGGCCGAAACGTCGGCGCGGCCTCCGCATCGGCCACGGTGATGGCAATCGCGAGCGTCATTGCCGCCACGTCACGAATGCCGTCGTGGTTCACGAGCTCGATATCGTCGCTCGGCCGGTGGTACTGGTCGTGGAGACCGGTGTGGAGCATGACGGTCGGAATGCGGCCGGCGATGAATGAGTAGTGGTCGGAGTCTTCGAGGATGTCCCAGTCGAAGGCCAGCTCGAGGCCGGTGGTGCCGGGGGTGTTGTTGGTGCCCACCACCAGCGATCGCAAGCCCGAGCTTGTGCGTGCCCCGTAGATCATGAGGCGACGGTCGCGGAGTCGGCCGACCATGTCGAGGTTCAGGCAGAAGACCGGCGTTTTGTCGGCGAGCGCTGCCGGTCGCACCCGCACAAAATGCCGCGAGCCCAAAAGCCCTTTCTCTTCGCCATCCCAGAACCCGATGAGGATCGGCCGCCGCGGCCGCTCGGGGAGCTGTTGGAGAGTAGCCATCATCTCGATGAGCGCCGCGACGCCCGAGGCATTGTCGTCGGCGCCGTTGTGAACCTGGCCGTAGGGTCCGTAGCTATTGCGGGAATTGCCGTAGCCGACATGGTCGTAGTGGGCACCGACGATCACGAACTCACGAGCGAGCGCGGGGTCGCGGCCGGGCAGGAGGGCGAGGATGTTTCGCATCCCCGCGCCAAACGACTGGAAGTAGGTGCCGTTGTCACCGGCTGGCTCGAAGCCAAGGTCTTCGATCTGGTCGATGATGTACGCCGCCGAGGCTCGGCCGCCCTGCTTCCCGGCCTCGCGCCCCTCGAACGTGTCGTCGGCGAGCACGCGCACATGGCGGGCCATCGCGTTGGCCGTGAGCCTGGCGGTGGCTTTCGCGAGCATGTCGCTGGCCGCGGTGGTCGTGGCGTCGCCCGCGCAGGCCGCGGCGACGAGAAGGCCGGCGAGGAGGCCGGTGTGCCTGCGGTGGCAGGTTGAAACAATTGCCTCGGCCATATGGAGTTTCCTGCTTGCGGGACGGTGATCGACCGACAAGAATACCCTGCTGTGAAATTCCCTCGTCCACGGGGTTTCGCCAGTGGCCGTCCCGCGTGATGCGGATGCGGTGTCGGTTTGGAGAGGTGGCAGAGTGGTCGAATGCGCGTCTTTGCTAAAGACGTGTCCGGTCAAAAGCTGGACCGCGGGTTCGAATCCCGCCCTCTCCGTTTGTTGGAACGTGCTGGCCTTGAGCCATAGAAGCCCCTCGCGATAGCCAGGGGATGTTCGCTCGCCGCGGCTCGGGCAACCCCTCGCGGATTGGGATAGCATGTCGCGCCAATGCGGGCCGCGGGCCGCGCAGGTGACTGAAGCCCCCTGGGAGGCCTGTGCCATGACACGCGTAACCAAGCAGAAGTCAGCTTTTGTTGTTGCGACATTGGTCCTGATGGGCTTCGCTACCGCGGGCGCGATGGCTGCGGACGCTGTGGGCAAGCCGGCGCCCGCGATTGACCCCGCGGCGTTTGATGCGTTTGTCGAGTCGGTGATGAAACGCTACCGCGTGCCCGGGATGGCGGTGGCACTTGTCCATGGCGATAGGGCAGTCGTGCTGCGGGGATACGGGAAACGGCAGTTCGACAAGGCTGAGCCCATCGATACCGAGACGCTCTTTGCTCTCGCGTCGGTCACCAAGTCATTTACGGCCGCGCTCGTGGCAACGTACGTGGATGAAAAACGGCTGGACTGGGATCGACCACTCATCGAAGACTTTTCAGAGCTTGTCTTCAAGGATCTCTACACCACCCGGATGGCCACGCCGCGGGATCTCCTCGCACATCGCACCGGACTGCCGGCTTTCACGGGCGACCTCTTCGACCGCACAGGCCACTCTCGAAGGGAAGTGATCCGTCGCCTTCGCCTGGTCGAGCCCGCATGCAGCTTTCGCGAACACGGCAACTACTCAAACCTCGGCTATTTCTCAGCCGGCATGCTCGCCGCCAAAGTGGGCGGTCAGGACTGGGAAACGCTCATGGAGAAGCGGCTCTTCGATCCCCTCGGCATGAAGCACGCGACCTTTACCTACCGGGTCGATCAGACGAAGGGCAACGTGGCGAGGTCGCATTTTCTGGAGGGGGATTCCTATGCCACGATGGCCTGGGTTCCCCAGGAAACGCTTGCCCCAGCAGGCGGCATGGCAGCATCGATCGCCGACATGGTGCCCTTCATGCGGGCCCACCTCGCCGAGGGCAAGCTCGGCCACACAAAAATCTTCTCAGCCGAGGCGATCCGTGAGATGCACCGCCCGGCAATGGTGGATTCCCCAGGCTTCACAAGCGCCCCGCCCATCGACGCCCACAGTGGGCTCGCCTTCGCGATGGGCTGGGATAGCTATCACTACCGCGGCTATGAGGTCATCGAAAAGGGAGGCGCCCTCGGCGGTACGCGAACGGTTGTCTCGATGATCCCCGAGCTTGGCGTCGGCGTGGCCGTGTTCGCGAATCTCAATCTCACGCTCGCGACGGAGGCGATCCGCGGGCATGTGCTCGAACAGGTCACCCAGGTCGCCGGGAATGGCGAGAGCGACCTTCAGGATCGCATCGAGGCGACGCAAGAAAAAATCGACGCGATGTTCACCGTTAGCCCGCCTGAGGCCACGACAAAACCCGCAGGGCCGCCGCCCCGTCCGCTTGCGGACTATGCAGGGTCGTACATGAGCCCGCTCTATGGGCCGCTTGTGATCACCCTCGAGAAGGGGGCGCTCCGCTGGTCGATCGGGACTGAGGGGTACGCGGGGCCACTCACCCATCTCGGGTTTGACACGTTTCAGATGGATTTTCCACCGGGCACCGTGTCGCTCCCGGAGCCGGTCACGTTCATCCTGGGCGAGGATGGCACACCGATGGCGGCGGAAAGTGACCTCCTCGGGCGAATGCCGAGAGCTGCAAAGAAGTAGCCGAATACGGACAGCCCGGACGGGTTCATGGTTCGCTCACAATTCACGGCTATTCTGAGAACGAGGCGGGCAGTACGGGCCTTACGGAGGACACGCTCCCATGAATGCCGAACGACAAGCCGTGCGCTTACGGAGGACACGCTCCCATGAATGCCGAACGACAAGCCGTGCGCGGGGCCGCGCAGCGGCGCGGGTTTACGCTCGTTGAGCTTCTGGTGGTGATTGCCATCATTGCCGTGTTGCTTGCGCTGCTCATTCCAGCGGTGGGCTCCGCCCGTGAATCGGCCCGCCGATTGGCATGCAGCAACAATCTAAGGCAGTTGGGCATCGCCGCGATGAACTTCGTCGGTCTGAGGCAGTACTATCCGTCGGCCACAACGGCGACTGCGTCGGCAGGTTCCGCGCCATTCAACAAGCCAAGGCACGGCACCTTCCCACAGATCCTTCCGTATCTCGAGGCGGGCATCCTCTACGACAAGCTCAATATGGAGTTGGATTGGAATGATCCCGTGAACGTTCCATACACCGAAGTCGATCTCCCGATTCTCGTCTGCCCCGCTGGGCCTTCGGGGTCGAGCCGAGCGTGGGTTTCGGACTACGCCGTGTCCACGCGGATTGCAAATCCGGCGACCGCTAGCAACACCACGGCGACCAAGCGAGGAATTCGGGAGCTTATCAACGCGGGAAGAGTCGTGAGTCGCGGCAGCGACAACGACCCTCGTTGGGAAGGGATGATGCAGCCCGGGTTTCGCGTGTCGGGCGGGCAGCTCCTCGAGTTTCGGATGACACCCGCCCACTGTCGCGACGGCCTCTCGAACACGATCATGTTCGTCGAAGACGGTGGCCGTCCGTTTGAGTACGACATGAGCAATCGGCAGATCGGCACGATCTCCGGGAGCGGCCACCGATGGGCCTCGCCAGACAACTACTTTGCGATCGACTACTTCTGTCTCCCGAGTCAGCTCACCAATTGTTCGAACTACGACGAGGTGTTCAGTCTCCACCAGGGGCTCTGCAACTACGCGATCGGGGACGGGTCTGTCCGTTCTATCGAGGACTCGATCGACCCTGAGCTCTTCGTGAGTCTCGTCACCCGCTCGGCCGGCGACATCAACGAGTGAGCAGCCCTTCCGCGGCCCTGCTTTCGCCCCCTGGCCTGCGAAGGATAGTCCGTTGACAGGCGATGGGCGGCATTCTAAATTGGATGCACACATCCAGTTTGTGCCTGCTGCGATTCCTTCGAACGGGAGTGCTGTTCATGAAGCCGTGTGGCATCGGCCTCGTCATGGTTGCCTGGGCGGCCGCCGTCTCGAAGGTCGTATCGGCCATCGATGACTTCGAGCGGCCGCCGATCTCGTACAGTGCTTCGACGCCGTCGAACCCGGTGGAAACGCTTGCGCGCCAGCTCGACGCCGGGGAGGTCGATCTGGCGTTCGACTCCAAGCGAGGCTACCTCGCGGCGCTCCTCGAGGCACTCTCGATACCAGTCGAATCGCAGGCGCTCGTCTTCTCGCGGACGAGCCTTCAGCGACACCGAATATCGCCCCGCACGCCGCGGGCGATCTATTTCAACAGCGATGTCTACGTCGGGTTCTGCCAGTCGGGCGAGGTGATCGAAATGTCTGCGGCCGACACGACCCTCGGCACCGTCTTCTACACGCTCGATCAGACCGACGCCGCCAAGGCAACGATCATGCGGCAGACCGAAAACTGCCTCCTCTGCCACGGCTCATCCCGCACCGGAGGCGTGCCGGGGCATGTCGTGCGGTCACTGTTTGTCGATGCCGCGGGCGAGCCGATCCTCTCCGCCGGCAGCACGATGGTCGATCACACAACGCCTTTCGAGAAGCGGTGGGGTGGCTGGTATGTCACCGGCACGCACGGCGGCATGAACCATGCCGGTAATCTCATCGTCCCTCGATCGGCATCCCCGCACACGATCGACAACGCCGATGGGCAGAATCGCACCGATCTCGACGGGCTCGTGAAGCTCGACCGGTATCTCTCGCCCCATAGCGACATCGTCGCCCTCATGGTGCTCGAGCATCAGTCGCTCGTTCACAACCGCATCACGCAAGCCAATTTTCAGACGCGGCAGGCCCTCGACTACGAGGCCACGCTCATCGAAGCCCTCGGCGAACCGAAGGGCAAGCGGCTCGATAGCACGACCCGCCGCATCGCGGCGGCGGGAGATGCGCTCGTCGAGGCGCTGCTGATGGTTGACGAGGCCGAACTGACTGCTGCCGTCCGCGGCACCTCGGGCTACACCGAATGGTTCGAAGGCCAGGGCCCGCGGGACGCCCAAGGCCGATCGCTTCGGGATCTTAAATTGAAGGGCCGGCTCTTCACATACCCATGCAGCTATCTTATCTATTCCAAGAGCTTCGACGCGTTGCCCGACGTGATGCGGGACTACGTGTGGCAGCAGCTCTTGGCGATTCTCTCGGGCCTGGATGCCTCGGAGAAGTTTGCCCATCTCACGGCCGAGGACCGCAAGGCCATCCTGAAAATCATCCGCGACACGAAGCCCGGCTTGCCAGCCTCGTGGCAGTGAGCATTGTCACGATCGCGACGGCTTTCGTCTTCCCGCCTTCGGCTTTGGCGATTGGCCAGCCGGAAACCCACACAGCGGCTTGCTCCGCGTCGGCTCGGCGAGCACCTCAGCAACCGTGGTGCTGCGAAAGGCGTCCTCCACCATCGCCAGCGCCTGATCCATCCGACGATGCAGCGGGCAGAGCCGAACACCGTGGGCCTCAAGGCCGAGCGGGCATGTCGTGATCCGCTCGATGGGATCGACGGCATTGACGACGTCGAGAATCGTGAGCTTGTCGGGGGTCGCCACGAGCGTGATGCCGCCGCCCACGCCGCGCTGCGAATCGACGACACCGGCACGCTTGAGTGCCTGGAGCACTTTAGAGAGGTAGGCCTGCGGGACTTTCGTGACCTCCGCGATCTGCTCGGTGGTTCGCGCCGCCGGAGCCTGGTCGGCCAAATGCACGACGGCTCGCAGCGCATACTCGACAGTTTGCGACAGCATGGGTCGGGTCCTCGAGGCGAATGCAGACAATCGCCTCCACTATAGAGCGCGTCCGAACTCCGTGGACAAACCTTGCGTGCTGATCACCATGGAACCCACTCGCGGCAGGGAGGGGACGGCGGGTCGTTGGGCGAGCCCGCTTGTGATTGCAAGTGGGGCGGCTTTCACCCCCCAGCCCCATGGCTGGCGCCGTGGGGCTGGTATGCGTTCAAGGCCTCGGAGGGCCGAGTTGCTTCCGGGCGGAGGCCCGGCAAGCACACCGGGGGGGATCACGGTCGCCGGCGGCGCTTGGGCGTGTCAACCCGCTGGGCGTGGTAGATGCCAGCATGGCCGCTCACGAGGTAGGCCACGACGCAGGCCACCGCGTGGTAGGCGATGCACTCGCCCCCAAACAGCTCGACGGCCATCACGATGCATGCCAGCGGCGTATTGGCCGCCCCCGCGAAGACCGCGACAAATCCGAGCGATGCCATGAAATCCACGGGCACGCCGCCCAGCATGCCGAGGGCGTTGCCGAGCGTCGCACCGATGAAAAAAAGCGGCGTCACCTCGCCTCCCTTGAAGCCCGAGCCAATCGTGATGACGGTGAAGACGAGCTTAGCAAGCCAGCTCCACGACTCCGCCCCGCCCGCCTCAAAGGCGCTCACGATGGTCACGGCGCCGGGATCGGGGCTCGTCACGCCGAGGCCCAGATAGTCGTGCGTGCCCAGAAGCTGCACGAGGGCCACGATGATCGCCCCACCGATGACCGGCCGCAGCACGGCCGTTGTCACGAGCGATCGAAAGAGCCACTGAGCTCCGTGAGTCGCTGCGGCAAACGCCCGACTCGTGAGGCCAAACGCCAGGCCGCCCACCGCCGCCCAGGCCAGGAGCGTTGCATCGAGTGACGCGACCGCCGACGCACTGCCCGCAGGGACGAGCGACGCCACATGGTAGTGCGTATGGGCGATGCCCCAGGCGGAGCAGGTCCAGTCGGCCGTGAGGGATGCGAGGAGGCAAGGCAGAATGGCGACGTACCGCATCCGGCCGATGGCCAGCACCTCCATCGCAAAAATCATGCCCGCCACCGGCGTGCCGAACACACCGCCGAAGCCTGCGGCCACACCAGCGAGGAGCAGCGTCGGCACATCCTCACGGCCCAGCCAGGGAATCCGTTTTGCGAGACCGCCGGCGATCCCTCCTCCCATCTGCACCGCCGTGCCCTCGCGGCCCGCAGACCCGCCGAAGAGATGCGTGAGGACGGTCGTCACGAAAATGAGTGGGGCCATGCGGAGCGGCACGCCGCCTCCCGGCTCGTGAATCTCATCCAGGATGAGGTTGTTGCCCGCGTCGGCGGGGCGGCCGACCCTGACACAAAGCCAGCCGATGCCGGCACCGGCCACCGGCAAGAGCCAGATCAGCCACGGATTCTCGAACCGAATCGCCGTCACGCGATCGAGCGACCAGAGAAAACCCGCGACGCACGACCCGACAGCGATGCCGAGGGGCACGACCAGGGCTGTCCACTTCGCCACCGAGACGACGACCGCGGTCAGTTCTCGGAAAATCGTGGCGGCACCGCTTGGCGACGGGGTCATGGCGTCGGCTCGGCCGACGCTTCGAGCCGGGCACGAATCCGCTCGACCATGCGACGGGAGTATTCCTCGTCCTTCCCAAGGTCGAGGGTCGCGGCAGCCTTCCAGAGCGGACGGCTCGCCTCGCCAAGCTGGTCGATGGCAACGAGCGCCTGCTGGCGAATCTCACGGTCCTTTGATGTCATTTCGCGACGAAGAACATCGAGCGATGGCTTCGGGTCTTCGGCACCGAGTTTGACGAGCCACCATGCGGCGACGATCGCCACCACCGGGTCGGCATCGGCAAGGACGGGATCCAGGATCTTTGCCGCTCGCCCTCGAGTATCGCTCTTGTTTGCTCGAAGCGATCGCCAGCCGATGCCGTGAACAGTCCAGTACCGAACGGCCGGGTCGGATGATTCCAAACGTTCCTCTTCGGCGCGCCCGTCGGCGGCGTCCCAAGCCGCGGCGTGGATGGCCTGATACCGCTTCGCAGCACGGGTGGGCTCGTCCGGATGAAAAATAGCCCATTCGCTGCCGGCGGCACGAGCCTCGCGCCGGAGGATCGGCTCGGGAAGGATGCCGGTGTCACGTGTCTCGATCATCCAGGCCTTGAGAACCTCGCGGAGGTTCGCCGTATCGATCGCGAACCGCCAGTCGTGCCCCATGTCTTGAATTTCGTAGTGGTCTACCGCGACGTCATAAAGTTCGTCGGGCCATCGGCTCGCGCGTGAAAACCAGTTGGCCGCCTTCGGTAACATCCCGGCCGCACGGGCCTTGCGAAGCTCGCCTGTGATCGGCACGCCGCTCGCGTAATCGGGAAGATCATCTCCATCGAGCCACGGCAAAAAATTGCGAACGTAGCGGAAGCGATTGTCTCGGACGGTCCTCCCAAAACCCGGTGCCGCGTCCATCCGGTCAGCCACGCCGATGACGACCTCACGGGTCGTGGCGTGGGCCCCGAGAAAACTCTTTCCCTCCATCCATTCGGGGATCGCGACGCCCGCGAGGTTGAGCATCGTGGGGCCGAGGTCCAGGAGGCTCACGAGGTTTTTCGTCTCACCCATCGGCGCACCGTCGCCGGGAAGCGTTGCAGCTTCGCGAAACTGCTCCGGCACATGCACGACCAGCGGCACGCGAAGGCCGTAGTCGGTGAGCGCCCGCTTGCCTCGTGGAATCCCTTCGCCGTGGTCGCCCCAGAAGACGACGATCGTCGAGTCGGCAAGGCCATCGGCCTCGAGTTCGTCGAGGATTGTTCCCACGTCGCGGTCGAGGGCCGCCGCCAGATCGAGCCGGTGTGCGAGAGCCTCACGCACCACCGGCGTGTCGGGATAGAAGGGAGGCACCGTGATCGCAGCGGGATCGGCCCGCACGGCCTCTGGCAGCGCCGCCCGCACCCGTTGCGGCTTGTCGCCGAAGAGCCCGCTCTCGTGCGTGACGCCGAGATTGAAGACCGCAAAAAACGGCTGGCTCTTGTCGGGTCGGTCTCGCCAGTGGGCCTTGCTGCTCGATTCGGTCCAGCCAGGCTTGAAGCTGCCGCCAAGGTTGTAGTCGGTCTTCGCGTTGTTGGTGCAGTAGTAGCCCGCTTCCCGCAGGAACGTCGGGAAGCCTACGACGAACGGTGGCGGCGTCGCCTTGCACCGCATCGGAAGGCTGCCAAGCGTCGTCGGCATCATGCCGGTGATGATCGCGCTGCGAGACGGCGCGCACACCGGCGCGGCGGAAAACGCAGCATCGAAACGCAAGCCGCCTGTCGCGAGGGCGTCGACTCTGGGCATCTTCGCCGGGCCACCGTAGCAACTACAGGTAACCGCTGAGAGATCCTCCGCCGAAATCCAGAGAATGTTGGGCCGCTCGGCTGCCGTTGCGGCAGCCGCCATGAGCACGAAGCACGCGGCAAGGAGGTATCGCATGGCGACTCCGGCGGTCGATCAAGTGGACAAAGGCCGTGGAGGACTTTGGCCACAGGCACCAAGTCTACCGGTTCACGTGGATCACCTTCGCGGGCGGGAAGCCGTTGAAGTGTGTGGAACTGGCGGCCGAGTACGCCCCGATGTTCTCGGCATAGAGATAGTCGCCGATCTCGAGCTCGGGCAACTGCTCGGAAAGGCTGATCGTGTCGAGCGCGTCGCAGGTGGGACCGAAGACGGCGCAGATCTGCGGCGTGCCACGCTTGAAGCTCTTCAGGTGGTACGTGCAATGGTCGAAAATCACGCCCGAGAAGGTGTGGTAGACACCGTCATCGACGTAGTACGACCGCTTTCCATTGCGAGCGGCCTTGCCAATGATCTTGCACACGTCGGTCCCTGCCGAGGCGACGAGAAAACGCCCCGGCTCGGCCAGGATCTCGATCGTCTTCGGAAAGAGCCGGTCAATTTCGTGGTTGATCTTCTTGGCCAGCGTCGCAAACTTCGGCACGCTCGCGTCGTAGGCCGCCGGGAAGCCCCCGCCGATATCTATGAGCTTGAGATCAAAACCGCGGAGTTTCGCTTCATTGAAGATCCCGGCCGCCAGGTGGAGCGCCTGCACATAGTTCTCGGGGTTCGTGCATTGGCTCCCCACGTGGAACGAGAGGCCCTCCACAACGAGCCCGTGATCGTGCCCACACTGGATGAGGTCAACCGCCTCTCCCGGAGTCGCGCCAAACTTGCTCGAAAGCTCCACCATCGAGCCGGTATTTGGCACCTGAAGCCGGAGGCACAAGCCCGCGTGGGGCGCGTGCTTCGCGATCTTCTTCACTTCCTCGACATTGTCATACGTGACCAGCGGCCGGTACTGGTCGAGCTCGCGGAGCGTCTCGATCGGCTTGATCGGGTTGGCGTAGATCACCTTATCCCAGATGAAATCCTGCCGCGCTTTCGCCGGCAGCTTCTTGATGAACTGGTAGACGGTATGAAACTCCTGCATGCTCGCGACATCGAAACTGCCGCCGAGCTCGTAGAACGTCTGCACGATCGCCGGGTCGCTGTTGACCTTGACCGCGTAGTAGGCCTGCACGCGGGGAAAGTGCTTCTTGAAGAGGGCGTAATTGTTTCGCAATTCGGCGTGGTCAACGATGAAGAGCGGAGTGCCATGCTTCTTCGCGAGATCGAGGAGAGCTTTCTGGTTCATGGTTGAGTCGTCAATCTCCATCAGTCAGGAGGAAATTCTGGAACTGCCAAAGGTCGGCTGGATCGATCGCCGGACGATTGAAGCCCTGGAACGCGTTGGAATAGTACTTGAGTGGCGTCCAATCGGTCTGCATGGAAATGAAGTTGCCGAGGTACGGCATGGCGATCCCCAATACGTACTCATGGGGAAGGTCGTCGGGGAGTTTGACCCCTTCGGCCGGGTGCTCGATCATCCACGAGACAGCGGCGACCACGGAGATCGCGACCTGCACGGTGGTCGCGTTCTGGTGGGGCACGAGCTGCCGCGATTTCTCGATCGAAAGGGCCGTGCCGCACCACCACGACGAAAGCGGATGGCCCATCACGAGGGCGCCCAGGGTGTCGGAGCCGCTTGCGATCTCGTCGGTCATGACCCGGTGCTTTGACTGGAGCCGGTAGTCGTTGCCGCGAAGCTCCCAGAGGCTTGCGATCGCGGCATCCGAAGGGCAGTAGGCGTAGTGAACCGTCGGGCGGTATATCGCGTTGCCCGCGGCGTCACGCACCGTGAGCTTTTCGGTGATCGTAAACGCCTCGCCGTGGCGGACCACCATGCCGACAATCGGGCAATTCGGCACCCACGAAACCACATGCGTGTTGATGCCCATCCGAGCCAGGCAGATTTGGCTCTTGGGGCCATCGGAATGCTCGTAGGCATAGTCGGGAAGCTCCTTCTCGTGTGTCCCCCAGCCCATCTCGGCAGTCGTCGTTCCCTCCTCGCGAAACCCCTCGACGCTCCAGGTGTTCACAAACTCGTCGATCTGCTTGGCGCGGTTGGAAATCTGCGTGTCGCGTTCGCTGCAGTGAATCACCTTCACGCCGAGCTCGTGCGCGAGATGGTTGAATGCCTGCGCCTTCGAGTGCTCGGCTATCCGCTCGGCCGCTGCCCCGACGAACTTATTTTGTTCGAGACATTCCCTTGCGATTTCGAGGAGGGCATGCTTCGTGAAGTGGCTGATGAGTCCGGGGTTTGCCCCGTGCTCGAGAATCGCGGTGGGCCCGGGCTTCGACCATCCGGCAATCATTCGGCGGATGTTCATGTGCCGCCAGTAGAGGGTCATCTTGGTCGGGGGTGCCCCCTGGGCATTCTGGTACGGGTCCCAAAGCTCGACCGACGTATTGAGGTAGAGCACCTCGTGGTCATGGCACCACTGGACGATCTCGCAGCAGTCGATGTTCCAGGCGAGGTCGATGAGCATGTCACCCGCGGCGACATGGCGGCCCAGCAGTTCGCCGAGGTTGTCCGGCGTCACCTTCGCCTGAACAAAATTCACGCCCTGCTCGATCCAAGGACGAATCGCGGCGTCGTCGGGCTCATATTCCAGGATCGTGATGTTCCCAGGGGCCACGTCTACGTGCTTCAGCAGGACGGGCAGGGTGCAGCGGGCGACGAAACCGAAGCCGACAAACAGAATTCGCTTGGAAAAGTTCAGCATCGTGGAAGGGGGTTCCTCGGGATATGGCCGGTGGCCTGATGGCACTGCCGCGGCGGCAGTATATCGGCCTGTGGCCAGAAGTATGGAGTTTTTGTTATTGTCCGCTGCTTTGGGACTTGTCGCATCACACCAGGCGCACCATGACCAAGATCGGCCAGCAGACGGTGGGGAGACTCATGCGGCGGCTCACGGGGGCGCCGGCACGCCCTGAGCCCGAGGCAAGCGCCGGCCTGGACGGCATCACCGCATGGCTTTCTGGTCGCAAGCGCACACGCGTTGCCCTTTCATTCCTCGACGCCAACGCGGGAATGCATCTCAAGGATCTCCAGTTCGACGCCACGGGCGACGACCGCCGCACCGAGCTCGACGGCCACACGTTCTGGAACTTTGGCTCCGACAGCTTTTTGGGGCTCGACCGGCACCCGAAAGTTCACGACGCAATCCGCTCGGCCCTGCCGGAGTGGGGCTCGCACAGCGGCGCCTCACGCGCCTTCTCGAGCACCGTGCTCACCGACGAGGCCGAAACAAAACTCGCCCGCTGGCTCGGCGTGCCCGATGTCTTCATCTTCCCGAGCGTGACGCTGGCGAACGTTGGCCTTCTTCCCGCCGTCGCACCTGACGGCAGTCTCCTGATCGTGGACCGCGAATCTCACGACAGCGTCCATCAGGGAGCCAAGCTCGCCGCGGCGGCAGGGGCTCGGCTGGAAGAGATCGCCGTGCCCGATCCCGCGCTCGTCGCAAAACTGGCTGCCGGTCTCGCAAAACTGGCTGCCGGTCACCGTGGCAACACGGTGCTTGCCATCGACGGCGTCTACAGCATGACTGGTCGCACGCCGCCGCTCGCCGAGCTCGATCAGGTGATCCGGTCGGCAGGCGGGATCATGTATGTCGACGACGCCCATGGCACCGGCGTCGTTGGCCCTCGTGGCCGCGGTGCCGCCGCCGAAGCCTTGGGCACGCTCGAGAACGTGCTCATGGTGGGCTCGCTCTCGAAGGCCTTTTCGTGCATGGGTGGGTTTGTCACCTGCACACCCGAGCTCAAGACCGTCCTCAAGATCTGCTCGAGTACGTTTATTTTTGGCGGCCCAGTGCCACCGCCGTATCTCGCAGCGATCTCAGCCGTATGCGACATTATCGAGTCACCGGAGTACGACCACATCCTCGGAGCGCTCCACGACCGTCGCCGCCAGCTCACGGCGGGTCTCGACACGCTCGGCCTGCCCTACCACGAGGGCCAAGCGGCGATCATTTCGCTGCTTGTCGGTGACATTGAAAAGACGTTTGCCGCGGGGCGAGCGCTCTTTGATCGAGGCTATTACGTGCAGTCGGCCACGTTCCCAGCGGTGCCGATCAACGCTGGCCTCCTGCGGATTCAGGTCAACTCGAATCACACGCCCGAGGCGGTCGACGGGCTCGTCGATGCGATCGGCGAAGTGGCCAAGACGTTCAAGATTCGCCGCCGCCCAACCGGCGTCGGCGCGTGACGTTGGCTCGGCGCGGGCACGCTCAAGGCGCCTACCCCGCCCCCGCATCGCGCATGCGGGGCTGCGACCGCAGGAGCGAGTCGCGTATCGCTGGCGGAAGCCCGCGGGCGAGCCAGGCCGCGGTGGCCGTTCCCCACGGAAACCAGACTTCGGCGCGGCCTCGTTCGATGGCGCGAAGAATGCGACGGGCCGCCTCGTCGGCGGAGAGCACGCCAGCGTGTGCCCGCTCGTCGTCAGTGATCATCGGTGTGTCGACCAGGCCCGGAAAGGCGGTGGTGATACCGACGCCCGCAGGAACACAGTCGAGCCTGAGGCTTTCGAGAAGCGCGACCACTGCGGCCTTGCTCGCGCAGTACGCGGCGTTCCCCGGCAGGCCGACAACGGCCGCGATGCTCGCGATGCCACAGAGATGCCCGGTGCCACGGGCCAGCATTCCGGGCAGCACGGCTGCGACGAGGTTGATCGTGCCGACGACGTTGACGTCGATCACCTCGCGGGCGGTCCTCGCGTGAAGAGGCCAAGCCTCGCGGTGGATGCCGGCCGAGGCGATCGCGATATCCACGGGACCGAGCGTTGCCTCGAGCGCCGCAATAACTTCGGCCATCGCCACCGCATCGGCGACATTGCATGGCGCGGTCACCACGACCCCATCGGTCCGTCGAATTTCGTCGGCTGTCGCCTCGAGGGGCTCCGGCCGCCTCGCGATAAGCCCGAGCCTAGCTCCGGAGCCGGCAGCCATCGTGGCGATTGCCTTCCCGATGCCGCTCGAGCCGCCGGTGACGATTACCGATTTGCCACGCCAGAACGAATCCGAAATCATGTCGCTGCTGTCCTCACGAGAAATCCGAACGCGGAACGCCGAATCGGTGCCGACAATCTCGCTGCCAATCCCGCCTTAGGCAACCTATCGCCGATGAGCCTGCACTCCACGGTTATCGACGGTCACACGGTCGCCGCGGACGTGTCGCTGCGCGACGGCGACCTGCGGCCCCCCGTCGTATTCCTGCCGGGCGTGCTCACCTCGCCGGTAATCGGCGACATGCTGCGGGCGGCGGTGCCCGATCGATCCTGGATCGGCGTATCCCTCCCCGGCCATGCTCCCGGTCATTTTGGAGCGGCGGGGCCGCCGACGATCACGGCCGAGTCGTTTTCGGTGCCCGTCGAAAGAATCCTTGGCGAGATCGTGGGCGATCGGCCGGTCGTCGTGGTGGGCTGGTCGCTTGGCGGATTCTCGGCGCTCGCCCTCGCGGTGCATCATCCGAAGCGTGTCGCTGCGGTGGCGAGTCTTGCCGGCATCGCACGAGGCGGCGTTCGTGGCATCACCGGAAAGATTGCCAGGCTGGCCCGCATTCCTGTGATCCGCTCCGCCGTGACGACGGGCCTTCGTCTTGCTGGCTCGTGGCCGCGGCTCCATCGGTTTGTCGCCGAGGCATGCACGGCCAAAACGAAAGGCTCGATTCCCGCTGCCATCCTTGCCACGATGCATACCGACTATCGCCGTCACGATCCGCGAGCCACCGCTGCCGTCATGGCCGCTGTCCCAGACCTCGACATCATGCCGCTCCTCGGCGGGATCACGGTGCCCACGTGGATCGCCGGCGGCCAGTTCGATCCGATCGTGCCACTCGCTGAGTCGAAACGTATCGCTGACTCGATTCCCGGTGCGACACTCAAGGTCTACCGCGATGCCGGCCACATGTTCTTCTGCGAGTGGCCCGGCGTGGAACGCGATTTCGCAGCCTGGCTCGACCGAGCGACGGGCTAACGCGCGTCCGGCTTCCGTGAGGCGTCCATGTGTGCTGAGCTCCCTAGAAGCCCCTCGCAATAGCGGGGGACTGCGGTTTGTTGGGCGCGTTTGCTCATAATGGCACACGCGGTGGTTTTGTACCCGCAGTCCCACGGCTATCGCCATGGGCTTTTATTGGTGATGAAGTTGTCTCTTCAACCCTGTTCACCCGCGTGCCTTCGTCGCATCGCCATCACCGGCAGCTCGGGGCTCTGCGGCCGCTCGCTCGTGCGGGCCATCCGAAAGAATCTTCCCGAGGCCACGACGCTCGGCATCGACGTCGCGGCAGCATGCACCGATGCGCCAGACGAGTTTGTCCGGGCCGACATTCGCGACGGCACGCTCGAGTCGGTGCTGGCCCGGTTCCGTCCCGATACGGTCGTCCATCTTGCGTTCATGGTGGAGCCTTGCCGCGATCTTCGCCGCATGCGGGAGGTGAATATCGCGGGCACCGAGCGAGTGCTCGCTGCGACTACCGCCGTCGGGGTGCGTTGCCTCCTCGTGTCATCGAGCGCGACGGTGTACGGCCCGTGGCCCGAGCACGCCGTCCCCTGCACCGAAGACGCGCCGCTTCGGCCGCTCGAGAAGTTCACCTACGCGGCCCACAAGGCCGAAGTCGAGGCGATGCTTTTGGAGTTTGCCGCACAGCATCCGGACATCGCGGTTTCATGGGTGCGGCCCGCGATCGTGTGCGGCCGAGGTGAGAAGAATTTTCTTTCTGACATCTTCTTGACGGTGCCCTTCATGGTGCTGCCCGGTGGAGCCGATACGCCGCTCCAGTTTGTGCACACCGACGACCTCGCCAACGCGACGCTTGCCATCCTGGCTGCCGACGGCCGCGGGCCTTTTAATGTGGCGCCTCCTGACTGGCTCACGCAGCGTGACCTTGCGGCGATGATGGGGATTCGAGCCGTCCGCATGCCGGCGTGGCTTGTGGCGATGGCGGCCCGTGTGTGGTGGTCGCTCAGGCTGCCGTGGATCCGGACGCCGCCGGGCCTTGCGGCCTACCTCCGCCACCCGTGGCTCGTTGACCCTTCGCGGCTCAGTCGCGAAGGTGGCTTTGTTTGTGCTCACTCGAGCAGGGAGGCGTTTGCGATGCTGCTGCCGGAGGCGACCGACGCGGATAGCCCTCCCTTGTGAGGATGTTGCCGAGCCGTGCTTCGATCCGTGCCGTGCGGGCCGGATCAGCGGGGTGTTCGTTGGGCTTGTAGTCGCCCCGTTCGCGAATCGCGCTCGCCCACATTGCTTCGGTCTCGGCCACGGGCCACCCAAAATGGTCGTACATCGCTCGCAGCACGCCGAGCGGATCGGCCACGACGTCTTCGTAGCGGGTGCGGAACCGGTGGGCCGCTGGGATCGAGTCCCACGTGGCCGTGATCCGCGCCTCCATGCTTTCGATCGAGTTAAAGACACGCTCTTCGAGACCTTCTCGCCGCGGCCGCTGGAGGCCGTGTGCCTCCGACAGCCGCATCCAAAAATGAACACACGAGGGCACGAGGTCGTGCGGGTCGCGAACAATATGAATGAAGTCGGCCGCTGGGAACACGCTCCTGATGAGCGGCACGCGGTAGGTGTGCAGCGGGTTCTTGAGCAGGAGCCTCCCTGGGTGTTCAAACTGGATGTCGCGAAGGAACCCGGTCCATGCCGCGAGCCAACGTGCTCGGTCGCCGTCGGTGAGCCGTTCGAGGCTGGCCCAGTCGGCATCGGGCTCGGGCTCGTTCGGGAAGGCGATGCCCCACCACGGGCTCGGCATCCCAAGGTTGGCAAGCGCCACCTCATCTTCCTGCGGCCGGTCGAATCCCATCGGCATCGCATCCATCGGCCGCTCGGGCGGCAGGAGAAACCCCAGCCAGTCACGAGCGAACTGTTCGGAGAGCACAAAGTGGCTCGGGGCGCCGCACTGAATGGTGTTGGGCGCCGTGAAGCGGCGATCGCATGCCACCAGCTCATGAAGCAGCGTCGTGCCGCTTCGCCAGTGGCCGAGAATGATGACCGGGTCGGCCTCGATCCTGGCACTTCGCATGCCGCGGCCCCAGATCGCGAGCGTGATGCCGCGAAGCACTTCGTTCGTAAGACTCGCCGCGGTGATCGCAGCCGCCCGCGGGATGCGCGAAGGAGCGACGCGAAACCCGTGCTGCGCGAGCCGCCGCATCCACGGAAGAAAACGCACACCGATCCACATCGGGCAAGGTAGTGACCAGCGGCGCGACATGCAGACAGAATACGGTGCAGCCTGGCGACCGGAAATCGCAGTGGTGCGCCGCGGCTCGGGTTTGCCCGTGCCGGTTCCGGGCGGGTAGCCTTCGGCGGGTGTTCAATTGCTGTGGAGCGCCGGGAGCGTGCCTCGCGTCGCATCGTTCGCGTGATGATCGAAACGTTCTTCAAGCGGTATTCCAAGCACGTGCTCGTCGCGGCAGCGTGCCTTTTCCCGCTCGCCGGGTGGGGCGCGTACCGGGCCCACGACGTCCGCGATAACAGCGTCCTCGGCTGGCTGCCCGAGCGGTCGCCCGTGACGATCGCATACCAAAAGTTTCTGAGGATTTTTGGACCCGATGAGGCGGTGCTCGCGAGCTGGGACGGCTGCGAGCTCGACGATCCGGCGCTCGAGCGGATGGCCAAAGCGGTCGAGGCCCATCGAGCCAGTGCCGCCGCGGGCAAGGGGCCGTCCTGGTTCAACTCCGTATCGACTGGCACGCGGATGCGAGACACGGTGGCCACGAGCGGCCGCGTGGGGCCGGCCGAAGCAGCGGAACGCCTCACGGGAGTGCTCGTGGGGCCCGACGGCCGCGCTACATGCGTAGTCGTGACGATCGAGCAGCTCGATGACAACGCACGACGTGACGCGGTCGCATGGGTCCGCGACCAGGCCGCGGCATCTGCGGGCATTCCGAAGGAGACGATACGGCTCACGGGCGACGCTGTCATCGGCGTTGCGATCGACATCGAGAACGAGCGGACCGCCGGCACCTGGTCGAACCTTGCGATAGCCCTGGCACTCGTGATCGCGTCGCTCTCCATCGGGAGCGTGCGGGTGGGAATGATGGTGCTCTTCGTCGGAGGCTTTGGATCGATCGCCAGCGAAGCGACCATCTATCTGTCGGGCGCGCCGATGAACATGCTCCTGGCGCTTGTGCCCGTGGTCACGTTCGTCTTGGGCGTGTCGGTAGCCGTCCACCTGGCTGCGTACTGGCGAGACGCCGTCGCCGAGGCTGGTCCTGAGGCCGCGCCTGGCATGGCCGTGGCCGTGGGCTGGCAGCCGAGCTTCGTCGCGGCGCTCACGACCGTGCTCGGTGTCGGGTCGTTGTGCATGAGTCAGGTGCGGGCCGTGTGGCAGTTCGGCATCTTCGCAGCGATCGGCACGGCGATTGCATTCGCGTGCGTGTTCCTGCTCCTGCCGGCCCTGCTGCAAGTGTTTCCAGGCAAGAAGGACTCGGTGACGAGCGACGAATGGCCCGCATTCGTGCGTGGCCTCCGAAGCCTGTTGCCCGTCTATCGTGGGATCACGCTTGCGTGCATCGTTGTCTCGGTGGCGACCGGCGCTGGCCTCTTGTACTTGCGAACGGAAGTGCGGCCGGCCCGGTTTCTGCCGCAGGAGAGCCAGTGGATCCAAGATCTCGAGTGGTTCAATCGCACGATCGGGCCGTTTCAGACGGTCGATGTGGTGCTTGCTTTCAACGACACACAGACGGGCCTCAGCGACCGCGCGGCGCTCGTGCAGGAGGTTCAGCGACGGCTCTCGGAAGGCGACGACATCCGGGGCAGTCTGTCGGCGGCGACCTTCCTGCCCGAGGACTTGCTGGGCTTCGCCGATCGGGGGTCGGCGCGGTCGGTCGCGCGGCGCGGTGTGATCGACGGCAGGCTTCGACGGGTGCTTCCCGACCTTATCGATGCCACCATGCTGGCGGTCGATGATGGTCGTCAGCTCTGGCGGATCTCGCTTCAGTCACACGAGCTGACGCCCGACAAGCAGGCTCGGCTTCGCGAACGGATCCTTCACACCGTGGCCACGGCGGCCCAGGACCTCGATACAACCCCGCCGGTCGAGACCGTCTGCACGGGAGGCGTGCCGCTCGTGCTTGCGGCGCAGCGGGAACTGCTCGATGCGCTCTTCGAGAGTTTTGTGTTGGCCTTCGTGACGATCGCGGCCGTGCTCGCCGTGTTCCTGCGGAGCCCAGTGGCCGGACTCTTGGCGATGCTCCCGAACATTTTTCCGGTGGTGGTGATTTTTGGAGTGCTGGGATGGATGGGCCGCAGACTCGACGTCGGCGGGATGATGACGGCGAGCATCGCGCTCGGCATCGCGGTGGACGACACCGTGCATCTGCTGACCTGGTTCCATCGGTATCGCGGGCTACCCGGGACGCCGGCAGATCGCGTGGCGGCGGTGCTCCGGCGGGCGGCGGTGCCGATGGCCCGCACGACGCTCATCCTCGCGCCGTCTTTCGGTATCTTCGCCTTCTGCGGCTTTCAGCCGATCGCCCAGTTTGGCACGCTCCTATGCTTTCTGTTGGTCGTCGCGCTCGTGGGCGATCTCGTGATGCTGCCGGCGCTTCTTGCCGGACCATTGGGCGAGTGGTTCTACGGCGGACAACGGACTACGGCTGCGACGCCGAGTGAAGAACCATGACGCCCGCGGCGACGAGCGAGATGCCTGCGAGCTTCGTCCAGCCAAACGACTCTTTGAAGAGAAACACCGAAGCCACGGTGATGAGCGCCATGCCAGCACCCGACCACACGACGTAGGTGGTCGAGGCATCGAGCGACTTCATCGAGATCGCCATGAGGACGAGCGTCGAGCCGTAGAAGATAGCCACGCCAATTCCCGGAACGATCCGGTCGGCTGGCGTCGTAGCGATGCTCGCGATCTTGAGGCAGAGCGTGCCGGCCACTTCTACGACGATCGCGGCGGCAAGGACAATCCAGGGATTCATGGCGTCACAGTACCTGCGGGGCGCAGGGAGGCCAAGTGGCCCGGCTTGAGTCGCCGCGCCGAGCGGGTGGGGACCACGTCGAATCCATCGATATTTCCAGGTGTTTCTCTGGTCGTGGAATAAATCCGAGATGGTTCTGGAAAATGCTGAAGGTGGATCCCTTCCGCTCTATACTCGTTCCGAGTGCCCTCCCCTTCCTGATCAAGAGGCTTGTGTCCCATGCGATTCAAAGCGGCTCTGTGTGCATGTGTGGCGGTGCTGGCGGTGGCACCTGTTCAGATTTTCGCGAAGCCGGCTCCCACGGCGCCGCCCGCTGCGGCGCTTACAGAGCGCGGCGAGAAGCTCGTCGCCGAATACACCGCGATGCTCGATGGCTTGCGGGCGCAGATCGTTGCAGCGCTGCCGAAGGTCGACGATGCCACGAAGAAGGCCTACTTCGCAGCCCAGCAGGCCGAATCGGCTGCCAAGTCGAAGATCGAGGAAGCGGGAAAGGTAGTTGGCCGCCGTGCTGCTGCCGAGGGGCTTGTGGGACACGCCAAGGGCAAGTGGATCGGCGGTGCTGACAAGGGCATTGCCCAGGCTCAGGCAAACCTCAAGAAGGCGACGACTCCCGCAGAGCGAGAGGCCGCCGAAAAGGAGCTCGTCACGTGGCAGAAGAACCGAGAGGACGGTGTGAAGGCCCTCGCCGAGCGCCAGGCGGCGCTCGATAAGGCCATGGCGGATGTGCCGAAGGCCACCCAGGATCTCAAGGCGGCGGAGGAAGCCTTTGCCAAGGCGAAGAGCCAGACGCTCGACTGCCTTGCAGCCCTCAAGATTGAACCGTTCCTTGAAAGCGACAAGCTCGATGGCGTGCTCGCGAAATTTGTTGTGCTCCACCAGGCAACGCCCCGCGGCCTTGCTGCATTCGCGGAGCAGAGCGACGAGCACGCAGCCCTTGTGGCCAGGCTCCTTGGCGATGAGTCGCTCATGAAAGAGATGGTCACGCACGACGGTGCCGTCGATGGCAAGTATGGCCAGGCGATGAAGATTTACACCGACATCCTGAAGGTCAGCCCTGCGGCCAAGGATGGCGTTTTGCACGAGATCGCGCTTGCGGTTGCCCTCGAGCACGCGGTGGCGATCAAGCAGAGCAATCCCCTAGCCGTGACCGATGCTCCGGCGACCGTCAACCCGGTCAAGCGGTATCAGGAGTTCGAGAAGGCCTATCTCGCCGGCGAGCTCGATCCGGCGTTCAAGAAACTCAACGCCTGGGATCTGCGGTTCGTCGTCGATGGCGACGAGCCCGAGGGCGCTCTTGCCTGGGGCCGCGAGATGCTCCGCAACTACCGGCCGGACCACATCGCCACGTCGAATTACGGCTGGCGTTATGTCGAGGCTGTCCGCACTGAAGTGCGTTACGGATCGCAGGATGTGAAGTTCGACCGTCCTGATCTTTTTTCGTACCAAAACATGATCATGAACGGCGGCATCTGCGGCCGGCGGGCGTTCTTCGGTCGCTTTATCCTGCGAAGCTTCGGGATTCCCACGACGGCTCGGCCACAGCCGAGGCATGCTGCCCTCTGTCACTGGTCGCCAGACGGCTGGGTCGTCAATCTCGGCGGGGGCTGGGGGGCCGGCACGACCAAGACGCGGTACTCGAAAGACCTCGATTTCCTGGCCACGACGCAGGCCCGCAACAACATGACGGCCTACATGCAGGTGAAGCGGGCCCAGTGGGTCGGTGATGCCATCGGCGAGAAGCCGGTCTACGGCGTTCACGGAAAGGATGCTCCCGGCTTCTGGTACGGCATCTCGCTCGATCGGCAGCAGCAGATCATCCGCGATGCCAAGGCTGTGGCGCTCGCCGCCATCGGTGAGGATCTCGGCGAGGCCAACGAATCGAAGAAGGCCGAAGTCGTGCAGGCTGCCACGATCACCGATGCCGACCGAAAGATCACCGTGGCCGCCGATGGCACCATCACGATCCCGGCCGCCGCCACCAGCCAGCCCACCAACAGCACGGCCAAGATCCGCTTCATGCCGAGCTTCCTCGGCGGAATGCAGATGCACTATGGCCGCGGTGGGAATCCGGAGACTTTTGAATACACGATCGACGCTCCGGCGGCGGGCGCGTACACGCTCACCGCGCGGGTGGTGACCACGAGCCCGAACCAGCATCTCCATGTGGGAGCAAATGGTTCCGGTGAGCCGGTGGATATCGAGGTGCCCCTTACCGTGGGCGCGTGGGGCAAGACCCCTGCGGTCACCGTGAACCTTGTCAAAGGTTCAAACGTCCTTCGCTTCTCGCACTCGGCGACAGGCGAGCCCAAGGGCGTCACGATCAAGGATCTGACCCTGAAGCCAGCGAAGTAACTTCGATGACGGCTCGTTCCTCTGTTCCTGGGCATTCGCCCTCCTGTTGATTTCCTTCCTTCTCACCCCCTCCCGAGGCGTTTCTATGTGTTGTCGATCCTTCCTGCGCGTCTTGTGTTTTGGATTGCTCGTCGCTGCGATGCCGGCCCTTCAGGTTCGTGCGGCCGATTCCCTGCCCGATCCCGACGGCAAGCCCGCCGACATGGCCAAGCCTGTGAAGGTGTTCATCCTCATGGGGCAGTCCAACATGGTTGGCATGGGCAACGTCGGCGGTGCCGACAAGCCCGGCACGCTCGAGCACGCCACCAAGACGAAGGGGCTCTATCCCTTCCTCGTGGATGACGCTGGCGCCTGGACGGAGCGGAAGGATGTCCGCAATGTCCGCGTGATGGTTGACCGAGGGGGCGGCATGGGTGTCCACAACAACGAGTGGATGACCGTCAAGGGCGGGAAGATCGGCGTCGAACTGGGCATCGGCCATGAGCTTGGCAACCTGCTCAATGAGCCAGTCATGGTCCTCAAGAGCTGCATCGGTAATCGCGCTCTTGGTTGGGATCTCCTTCCTCCCGGGAGCGAGAGCTTCGAGTTTACCATGGTGGACAAGAAAACCGGCCAGGAGAAGACCATGGTGTATGCCGGCTACAAGGAGTCTCCTGACAAGTGGGAGAAGGGCACCGAGCCCGTGCGGATCAGCTGGTACGCGGGCAAGCAGTACGACGACGACGTTGGCAATGCGAAGAAGGTGCTCGAAGAGTTGAACACCTACTATCCCGACGCCAAGAGCTACGAGGTCGCTGGGTTCTTCTGGTGGCAGGGCGAGCGAGACTGCGGCGATGCCGGGCTTTCCTCGCGCTACGAGCAGAACCTCGTGAAGCTCATTGAGGCGCTCAGGAAAGACTTCAACTGCCCGAACGCCCCATTCGTCATGGCCACGCTCGGCGAGGCCGAGAAGGGGATGAAGGACAACACCGGCACCGTCATGAACGCGATGTTCAATGTCGACGGCGAGTCGGGCAAGTATCCGCAGTTCAAGGGCAGCGTCGCCACCATTTACAGCCATCCGATGGCCCAGGGTGGATCAGGCAACGGCCACTACGGCGGGAACTCTGAGGTCTACATGGATGTCGGCCTGGAGATGGGTAAGGCGATGGCCAAGATGCTCCAGACCAAGCATTGAGTTTTGAAGATCCACTCATTGCCGTCCCTTCGCTGCGCTTCGGGTTCACTTGGCACTCCGCCATGAATCCATTGTTCAGTCGTTAGTAATAGCTCCTTCATTTCGGAAAGAGGATCGCGATGATTGTACGAATCTGGGCCGCAGTGGCGGCTGGCATGCTTGCCACCCAGGCCCTGGCGCTCGAGTTGGGCGCTCCGTTCGTCGATGGCGCGGTCCTGCAGCGTGAGATGGCCGTGCCCGTCTGGGGCTGGACTGCCCCGGGCGGCACGGTCACCGTGCAGTTTGCCGGTCAGACGAAGAAGGGCACCGCCGGCGATGACGGCAAGTGGATGGTCTCGCTCGACCCGCTCGTCGCGAGCTTTGATGCCGCGGAGCTGAAGGTGGCCGATGACAAGGGCGGGGCCGCCACGGTCAAAGACATCCTCGTAGGCGAGGTCTGGCTCGCCTCAGGCCAGTCCAACATGCAATGGCCCGTGGGCAAGTGTGACGCGGGGCAGCTGCTCACGCAGATAGGCGAACGCGTGGCCGCCGGCCAGGAGAAGCAGCCGGTCATTCGCGAAGGCCAAGTGACCGATCGCTTTGCAGTGCTGCATCCGATCGAGCACGCGAGCTACGAATGGCGGACTGACGCCACGCAGTTCAGCGCGATCGCGTATGCCTTCGCCTACTCACTCTTCAAGGAGCTGAATGTCCCGATTGGCATACTCAACTGTTCCTTCAGCCAGACTCCGATCCAGGCCTGGACGCCGAGGGTCGGCTATCCCGATGGCACGAGCGAGTACACGAAGAATCTGTACCGACAGATCCTCGAGTCCGATCCGGCGACGTCGGAGCATACGGCCGCGTGGGATGCGTTCTACCGGAGCATCGAAGAATCGCTCGCGCGGAAGGAGGCCATTTCCACCAAGGCCCCGGGCAACATGAACGGCAATCGCGACGCGACCTGGCTCTTCAATGCCCGCGTGAATCCCGTGGCCCCGTACGCCCTCCGCGGCTGCATCTGGAACCAGGGCTACGCGAACATGGGTGAGGGCATCGTCTATTACGACAACCTCCATGCCATGATCCGCGGCTGGCGGCTCGTGTGGAACAGGCCCGACCTACCGGTCTACTTCCACCAGTTTTATTGTCCTGGCCAGAAGGGCGATGAGGAACAGGCCGAGAAGCCAGGCTTCGATTCCACCGCTGAAATGCGGCTCGGCACATGGCTCGCCCGCGACATTCCACACACAGGGATGGCGAGCCAAATCGACATCTCCGGAGCCATTCATTACGCCAACAAGTCGCTGCCTGGGATGCGACTCGCGCTCCATGCCCTGAAAAACCAGTACGGCAAAAAGGTCGTCACCGACGGCCCGATGTACAAGAAGTACACCGTGGATGGCGACAAGCTCATCGTGGAATTCGACCACGCCGACGATGGCCTGGTGGTCGCGGAAGCAAAGAGCAACTCCCTCGCGGGCTTGGCGATCCCCAAGGTCGTCCCCGAGGGCGCCGCGGCGATTGATCTTTTTTTCATCGCCGACGAGAACCGTGTGTGGTATCCCGCGACCGCGGTGATTGATGGCTCGCGCGTGATTCTCTCGTCGCCAAAGGTCAAGTCACCGCGCGGGGTTTCCTACGGCAGCGCGGGCATCGGGTTTCAGCCGAATCTTTACAACTTTCCTACGGCAGCGCGGGCATCGGGTTTCAGCCGAATCTTTACAACCAGGCGATGCTGCCGGCGACGCCGTTCATCCTGTACGACCACACGCTGGTGACTCAGAGCACCTGGCCAGAAGGCCACCTGAAGGTGGATGGTGCGGTGGTCGATCCGTCCACGACGGGCTTGCTGCACGAGCATCGCAAGCTGCCGATCCTGAGCACGCAGTTCCGCGACGACGCGGTGCTCCAGGCAGGCCAGCCGGTCGTCATTTGGGGCGCAGTCCGTAACGAGTGGAGCGCGCCGATCACCGGGGCCGCTGTTGTGCATTTCAGCTTCGACGGCATCACGAAAACGATTGCCGTCACTCCCGACATGAAGGAGTGGCAGGTCACGCTCCCCCCCATGGAGCCGACGGCGGACCCGAAGACCTTGAAGGTGTCGCTTACCATTGACGGTGAGTTGGCCCGAGAGCAGGCGTGCGAGAACATCGTCATTGGCGACGTGTGGTATGTCGGCGCGTCGATGCCGGACATCAAGATTGACGCAGGGGAGCCGCAGCCGAATGTCCGCATGCTCACTCGAAAAGCCAAGCGAGACAGTTTCGATCGTCCGTCGCGGTTCAGCGTGTCGGTCTCGACGGCAGCGGACAACCGCTTTGGGTCCGTGTGGGAGCCAGCCACAGGGTTTTCCGGGGCCCTTGGCAAGCGGATCGCCGCGAAGACTGGGAAGCCCGTGGGCATCGTCTTCATGCAGGTGTCCGGCGGCAAAGACGTAGTTGACCCGTCGCTTGCGGGGTGGATCAAGGGCTCTGACCTCGCCGCAGCTCCGAGCCTCGCGGATGACTATGCGCAGCTCATGAGTCTCGAGCCGGGCACTCCCTACTACGAGGCCGCGGTGAAGCGGTATGTCGCCGCATGGAAGACCTACTGGGGGGAGTATGTCCCCGAGATCATCCGCACAAAGGCCGTGCCCGACGGCAAGCCCTGGGGCAGCTATCCGACTTTTGGCAGTGACGTGACGACGAAGGCCGCGGAAAACTACAACGTGATGGTCGAGTCACTCGCGCCAGGGAGCTTCAAGGGCCTCATCTTCTTGGCTGGGCCTGGGACCGTCCGGGCAGACGAAGGACAATTCTTCGGCGAGCAGATGGAGGCGCTTGCCAACTCGTGGAAGAAGCAGTTTGCGTGCCAAGATCCGTTCTTTTCCTACACGATGCCGAGCCGCGAACTGGCCCCGAAGATCACCGCGCCGAAGGGGATTCCTGGCCAGAGCCAGGCCATTGAAATCCCGAAGTGGCCCACGCCCGGCAAGACTGCGGCAAAGGAAGCCGGCAAAGAAGCCGGCGACTGGCTCCTCGGCGTCATCGACACGATCGTGGCCGAGGCGTACTGACGGCGAACCTTCCGTGGGGGCTTTGTGCAGTTATTTCGCTTTGCTTCGGCCTGTTGCCTGATCGTGGCTTGCGCCGGCACCGGTGCCTTCAGCCAAGACACCGCGACCGTTGAAACGCCCCCATCGCTCTCGGATGTGAAGTGGGCGGGACCGGCTCCTGATCCATCGTTTCTCAAAGGCAAGACGGTCATCGTGCTCACCTATGTTACGTGGTGCCCCAAGTGCAACGCGTGGACCGGCAAGGTCGCCGCCGAGATCAAGCAGGAGTCGGTTGATAAACCGGTGGTGGTGCTGGCGATCAGCACCGACACGCCGCCGGCCGGAGCCCTGGAGTACATGCAGGAGCGAAAATTGGTAGGCCCGAACGTTTTCCACGGCTTCGACCCGACGATCGCCGCGCGCTTTGGCTTCGCTAACAAGTTCATCAACTATGCGATCGTGAGTCCCGAAGGAAAGATCGTTGCCAGCGGCAACGCGGGCAGTCATTTTACCGACGACAAAAAGCCCTCCTATGCTTCCGCTCGATACATCGCCGAAAGCAACGACCTCGGCAGCCTTCGTTTTGTGAAACCCGAAATGCCGGGGGCGCTCAAGGAGCGGTTGTGGCTCATCGAATTGGGCGTCAGCCGCGATGTGAAGAAGATGGAGGCTGGACTGTCGCCGGAAGAGAGCGACCTGCTTCGATCCACCATTCAGTCGGGCATCGCTGCGGAGCTTGAGCAACTCGAGGAACTGAGCAAGAGCGAGTCGATTGCGGACAAGCTATCCGCCGTCAATAAGGCGACGTTTTTGACCTCGCAATTCGCCGCCACATCCGAAGGCCGCCGCGCCAAGGAACTGCTGGCTCAGCTCGCCAAAGACAGCGCGATCAAGGACGAAATGAGCGCCAAAAAGCAGTACGACGCCGCGATGAAGATCGCCGATCCCATTCGTCGACGCAAAACCCTGGAATCGCTTGTCAAA
>Ga0163153_10000254_pt1 | contig 96871 bp, 105 predicted proteins | sample OliLakLV19MP6IB1_FD_148629 | JGI IMG/M metagenome (GOLD analysis project Ga0163153, IMG submission 148629) | Freshwater microbial mat bacterial communities from Lake Vanda, McMurdo Dry Valleys, Antarctica - Oligotrophic Lake LV.19.MP6.IB-1 | ecosystem: Environmental > Aquatic > Freshwater >...
TCCAGATAAAAATGGTCGAGGACGACGCGATGGACCGGCTGCTCGTCGTCATCGCCCTCGTCGCTCCCCATCGGAAACTCCCCGGCCGGCACCAGCACCATCGGCGCCCCATCGCGGCCGGTGAGCGCGGCCGGGAGGTGCGGCGCGCTAGCGCGTTTAGCTGCGACACCCATTCTGGCTGAAAGGTGTCCCTTTCCCGGGGAGTTCGTCGCATTCGAGGCCCCGCGTGGTGTGAGTGGCGCGGGTGCCGGGACCGGGTCCAGCTTGACCGGGAATACCTCATTCGCTCGTGCGAGGCCGCTGGTGAGCCAGACCACGGACAACAGGCTGCATAGTATCGCGTGAATCATGTTTCGAGACTGCCTCATCGATTGTCTTCGCCTCCGCCAATGAGCCAGGGCCGCCCATGCCCCCTCGTCTGACCAGGGTACCGAACAGGGCAAGGAATAATCCAGGGTGATGATTCGATTCTTAGCCTATTTAATGATTCCACCTAAGATGCGTAGGCTGGGACCTACAGTATAGAGAGTCCGTTCCAGTGAGAGGAACCGGTATATGCTGGATGGGGCCCTCTTGGTCGCATGGTGTGCAGCTCTCACATCTGTTTTTGCACAGGTTGGGGTGTCCGATGTTCTGTCGATCTCGCCGGAACCATTCGTTTGGTGTGAATAGGGGGAAAGAGTAGAAAAAAATGAGAGCTATGAAAACGAAGGGACAAAATATTTTATCCGGCGCCGGGAGTTGAACCCGGGTCCGAAGACCGTCAGCACAACGGATCTACATGTGTAGCCGATCGTTTTCATTTCGCAGCCACCCACGCCCATCGGCTAGCTTAGACTGGCCACTAGCCCAGTATCGTCTCGTCCTCAGCCGCTGAGCACCAGCTTCGGACCAGCCCGCTGTATCGCGCTCCGACCACCCCCGCGGGCCTCAGGTGGAGGAACGTCGCAGTTAATTAAGCTGCGAGTGCCAGTTCTTGATTGGCAGTTATATTTTCCCGGAGGATTTACGAGACCCCGAGAGCTCGACATGCCCCGCTGACTTCAGTATCCCCGTCGATGCCGGTCGCCCCCTTTCGGTCGGAGGGTGGGAAGGGCTTCTGGCTGCGTTCACGCTTCGCTCCGAGGCTCGACATACAGAAACAACAGTACGGCTCGCCCCTGCGCTCGCCGCGGCCTTGCCAGAAGACCTTTTTGACCATCCGCAAGATCTCTGACTCGGCCATCGGCTAGACGCCGTCAGCCATTCGCTCTGATACTGAGGCTCATCAATACCGCATAGGTCAAGGAGACGTTATGCTGCAACGAAAAAGAAGAGGGCGTACCCCTGTGTGGAATACGCCCTCTTCTCTCTTGTTCGAAAGATGTGCGATCTGATGATCGTCCGATGTTACCGGACGGCTGACTTCAAGGTTTTCCCTGCCGAGAACTTCGGGACTCTGGCTGCGGGGATCCGCAGCGCCTCACCGGTTCTTGGATTCCGACCAAGCCGGGCTTTCCGCTTGGCAACCGTAAAGGTCCCAAAATTCACCAGCGAGACGCGTTGTCCTTTTTTCAGGGACGTGGTCACCGCTCCGGTGAAGGCCTGTAAGGCAGTGCCTGCTGCAACCTTGGTGATACCAGCGGATGCCGCCATTTTTGCGATCAACTCTTCTTTCGTCATCGTGCCCCTCCTGTTATTGGGTTGAACTACGCGACTCCTTGCCACCAACGTTCTCTGTTGTCGTATCCACATGAACCCGGCTTTCAAGGAATATCCGACGCGTCAGGCCTCCCGAGTCTGCACAGCCCGATTCCGTTTCACGAGAATGTGCAAGTCATGGATCTTTTTTCTGAGGGTGTTTCGATTCAATCCCAGCAGTTCTGCTGCCTGGATCTGGTTGCCTTTGGTTTCATGAAGGGCTCTGGTGATCAAGGGACGTTCAATGGCACTAATCAACATGGGATGCAGGTTGCGTCCCGAACCGTTTCGCATCCCCTTCACGAAATCTCCCATCTTCCATTCAAGATAGTCCTCGAGCGACAGGGCGTCTTTCCCGTTCGCTTGAGCAGAGTTCTGCCGTGACATCACGTGCATGAACTTGGCGGCTCGCTTGAGTACAGTTCGAGAACCGGTGATGACTAATGTGTGTGTGAGATCGATGTTGGCGGGTAGGGCAGCGGCGCCTCCTGATGAGCCCGATTTCAATTCGACGATAACCGCATCAAACGTGCGCCGCGTCACGTCCTTTGGCAGCGTGGACGCGTCTTTCGTCGCAGTCACAGAAGCATCTTTGAAGGCACGTTTGAACTGACTCTGAATGTCCGGGTCACCGCTGAGCAGTAAAATATTGAAGACGGATGACGTTAGCGACATGAACGACCCACGAGAAGAGCGAAGAGGTGGTGCGGATTATTGCCCAGGGCCGATTTGATGTCAATGAGGAAAATTATAGAGAGGGCAGTTCTTGTAGGCTCGCGCACAGGGAATAGGGTGGTCTTTTCTGGCCGGATGAGCGGTTTTATCTCAGTGAATGATGATCGATGTATTGATCGAGACATTCTTGCTTCCGTGCCGTGCCCATTTCGTGCAACCGATATGATATGAATGAGCCTCAAGTCTCTCAGCAGATTCCATGCTGGTCAGTACAGGAGAAAAACTTCAAGCCTGCGTACTCGGGACCATCAAAGAGAGGTGGCTTGACAGCAGAGTCGGTCAGGGTGTATTAAATGAGTGTATGTTTATTTCCTATCGGAATACTCATGTATGAAGGTATCGCTCAGAGCAACCTACGGAATCATGGCCGCTGTCGATTTAGCAATGCAGCTCGGGACCGCGCCTGTCCAAGCGAAATCAATTGCACGTCGACAAGCCATCCCTGCTCGCTTTCTTGAACAGGTCCTCCATGGAATGAAGAAGGCCGGTCTTGTGTCGAGCCTTCGAGGAGCCCAAGGAGGGTACGTGTTATTGAAGAAACCGTCCGAGGTGTCGGTCGTCGAGATTCTCGAGGCGCTCGATGGTCCGCTTTCACCTCCGAGCGGCGGAGCTGGCCGTGCACCAGTGCGACGACTCAGCAAACCGGAACTACTGCTCGGGAAGGTTTGGGAGCAGGTCTATCAAGCGGAGCGCCAAGTGCTCGAGGCCATAAGCGTGGAAGAATTAGCCGGGCAGCAACGAGTGCTCGATCAAGAGCGGTCGTTGATGTACCACATTTGAGGTCACCTATGAGTCGCATACCACTCAGTCCGGTTCCCATAAAGATAGAGCCCATTCCTCCTGCCATTATCGAGGAGATCGAAACCTTCGAGGCTGAGGCGATGCGCATGGTTTCCGGCGATGTCTCGAGCGATCTGTTCAGGCCCTTCCGTCTCCAGTACGGCATTTACGGCCAACGGCAAGCCGGTGTCCAGATGGTCCGGATCAAGATCCCCTTCGGCGGACTCACGGCGAATCAGCTTCGCCGGATTGCGGAATTGGCCGAGCAATTTGCCACCGGTGTCGGGCATGTGACCACGCGCCAGGATATCCAACTGCATTTTGTTGATTTACAGGATGTGTCGACCATCATGCGAGGGCTGGCTGAAGTCGGCGTGACTACCAGAGAGGCTTGTGCCAACACGGTTCGCAATGTGACGGCTTGTCACCTTGCCGGGATCTGTCAGGGGGAAGTGTTCGACGTGACGCCGTACGCGAAAACCGTCGCGCTCCACCTCTTGCGGAATCCGCTCAACCAGAGCCTCCCCCGCAAATTCAAGATTGCCTTCTCCGGTTGCAAGCAGGACTGCGCGCTCACGCCGATTCACGATATCGGGCTTCTCGCAGCGAAGCGTGCGGATGGAGCCATCGGCTTTCGTATGGTCGCAGGCGGCGGACTCGGTTCAGCCCCTCGGCTCGCGCAGGTACTTCGGGAGTTTACCCCGATGGATGAACTCATCCCGAGCGTGGAAGCCGTGATTCGGGTCTTCGACACCTTGGGTAATCGAAAAAATCGCACGAAGGCCCGGATGAAGTTTGTGATCGATAAGCTAGGCTTCGAAGAGTTCAAACGCCGCTGGGAAGAGGCCTACGTGTCGATGGGGCATGCCCGTCCGACCCATGAGCCAATAAAGTTACTATCGTATCCGGATGACCCGATTCCCTTAATCATGCCGACGTCGAATGGATCGAAGCAGACGGCGGTACAGACCAATGTGCATGCCCAGGGTGCGCGAGTGGAGACGTCGTTTGAGATGTGGCGCCGCACCAACGTCGTGCGTCAGAAGCAAGACGGCTATGTCGCCGCAGTGGTCAAGCTATTCATGGGCGATCTCACGGCAGAGCAGATGCTTCTCATTGCCGATCTTGCGGATCGCTACTCCAATGGCAACATTCGGACGACGATCAATCAAAACATGATCATTCGATGGGTGCCGGAGCCGCGCATCGCCGACCTCTATGCCGATCTTGCTTCACAGGGGTTGGCCGATCCCGGTGCCGAATTGGTCGAAGATATCATCGCCTGTCCCGGTACCGACACGTGTGGCTTGGGGATCACGTCCTCAAAGGGGCTCGCGCGAGCGTTGGCAGAGGTATTTCCGGCGGGGCGGGTTCCCGAGGATCTGAAGGATGTCAGTGTCAAGATCAGCGGATGCCACAATTCCTGTGCCCAGCACCACATCGCCACGATCGGATTGCATGGAGTGGGGAAGCGCATTGGCGAGCATATCGCGCCCTTCTATGAGTTGCATTTGGGCGGGAGGGTCAACGGGACGGCGAAGATCGGACAGATGGTGGTCAAGTTGCCGGCTAAGAGCGTGTCGGTGGCGATCACGCACTTGCTTGACGTGTACCGTCGGGACCGTCTCTCCGGCGAAGGGCTGCCGGCCTTCATCGATCGTGTCGGCAAGGTCAAACTCAAGGATGAATTGATCCCTTACACCATCGTTCCGTCCTTTCAAGATGATCCGACGTTCTACTATGACTGGGAAGGCGAAGAAGAATTTGTCTTGGAGGATCTCGGGCCTGGCGAGTGCGCGGGTGGCGCGCTTGAAATGATCGAGAACGGCATTCTCGAAGCCGATCAAGAACTCTATCAGGCGAAGCTCCTTGTCGATAACCATCAGTATTCCGTCTCGGTAAACAAGTCCTATCGCGCGGTGCTGGCCGCTGCCAAGGCTTTGCTTGTGACGGAAGGACTTGAACCTTCGACAGACGCAGAAACCTTCATCGAATTTGACAGCCGGATTGCACTAAAGGGCATCGTTCCTGGAATGTATCGGGAATTGAGGAAGCGGGTCGGCGATTTAGGACCCAAGGAGACAACGGGTGAATTAGCCCGTGAAAAGATGGTCTTTGCTAAGGGATTTGTCGAGGCCTGTCGTACCGCCACGGAGCAGATGGGCAAAGATCTAAAATTAGCACCGGTGGGCAAGGCAGCGGTGCCCACGACCAGCGTGACGCCTGCGGTCAAGCCGGTTACTTCTGCACCTGCGCCTACTCCATCCGGCGCGCCGGTCTACGATTTGCGCGGGGTGGCCTGCCCGCTGAATTATGTGAAGACCAAGCTGAAACTGGAGATGATGGATGAAGGCGATCGGTTGGAAGTCTGGCTCGATGCGGGCGAACCCATTAAGAACGTGCCTTTGAGTCTAAAAAACGACGGGCATAAGTTGTTGCTGCAGGAACCACTCGAGGCCGCCGCGGCGCATTATCGGATTCTGGTCGAAAAAGTAGAATAGCGCGGCGGAGGGATGTTCCCTTGCTCGCGCAACGCGCACGATAAAGCTGTGCTCGCCTGGGACAAGAGCGCGTCTCGGCGGCTCGGGGTTGGGCGGGTGAGAAAGTCCCGCGCAGTTGGGAATCATCCCTTCCGTCGCTTGAAGCGTGAGTGAGGCAGAAAGAGCCCAATGGAAAATATTTCATCAGAAGAACTGAAGATCTTGGGCGAGTCATTCGAGGCGAAGTCACCGCAAGAGTTACTGGCGGCTGTGGTCGAACGTTACGCGCCGAAGATCGTGCTCGCCTGCAGTTTTGGGGCGGAGGACGTCGTGCTTGTGGACATGGTCCACCGCATCAATCCATCGGTGCCGCTCTTCTATCTCGACACGGAGTTTCTCTTTCCCGAGACCTATGCCACGCGCGATCGTGTAATTGAGCGGTATGGGTTGCAATCGCAGCAGGTCATACAGGTGAAGTCGTTGCTCACGCCGGACCAACAGGCCGCTCAGCATGGCGACGCCTTATGGACGCGCCAGCCCGACCAATGTTGTGAGTTGCGCAAAGTGGAGCCGCTTACGCGAGTGCTCAAAGGGTTCGACGCATGGATTACCGGGATCAGGCGAGACCAGTCTCCCACGAGAGCCCATGCGCAGCTGATCGAATGGGATCAGAAGTTTCAGCTGGTCAAAGTCAATCCGCTCGCGAAGTGGACGTGGGAGGAGGTCTGGACCTACATTCGTGCCCACGAAGTTCCTTACAACGAGTTGCATGACCGCAACTACCCGAGTATCGGCTGCACCTATTGCACGAGCCCAGTGATGCCCGGCGAAGACTCCCGCGCGGGACGGTGGAAAAACTTTACCAAGACGGAGTGCGGGTTACACAAGGCCTCCTGATCTCGATGCAGGAATTTATCGGAAAAATCGCCAAGGGGCCAAGGGCTGCCAAGGATCTCACCTGGGACGAAGCGAAACGGGCGATGAAGGCGCTCATTGAAGGAGACGCTACGCCGGCGCAGGTGGGAGCCTTTCTCATAGCCATGCGGATCAAGATGGAGTCCGTCACCGAACTGGCCTCGATGACCGCGGCCGCGCGCTCCTATGTGGTGCCTGTGCCGATCCCGCGAGAGCTTGGCGTGGTGGATCTGCCGAGCTACGCGGGGAAACAAGAAACCTTCCATGCCCTGGCTGCCGCCGCCATTGTGGCTTCGTCGGCAGGTGCGTCGGTCTTGATGCATGGGTATGACGGGATTCCTGGTCGCGCAGGGAATGCCGGGGTGTTCAAGGCCTTGGGCCTGCCGATCGACATGGAGCCGAAAGTGGCGGCAGAGGCGGTGACACGGCATGGATTCGCCTATCTCGATATCGCCCTCTACCATCCTCCGATCTATCGGTTTTTAGAGATGCGTCAAGAGCTGGGAGCACGGAATGTCTTTCATCCGATTGCGAGGCTCTTAAACCCGGCTCGTGCCGCGTCGCAGGTCGTCGGCCTGTCCCACCCTCCCCACTTTGAAAAGACCGCTGAAGTGTTACGGATGCTGGGCTGCCCGAGGGCGCTGGTGGTCAGTGGCGTTGAGGGCGATCCGGAGCTGTCGATTGCTGCTCTCACTAGGGTTTTGGAATTGCGGGACGAGCGGATTACACCCCACTCGTTCGCGTCAAAAGATGTCGGATTGCCACTGGGGACATCGCGCGACATGGCAGGCTTCCCGTCGAACCAGCGAGACAAGGAAGCGGAACTGCTCCGACGGATTCTCCACAATCAGTTGCAGGGCGGGCCTTGTAACTGGGTGTTGATGAACGCGGCGCTCATTCTGTACGCCGCAGGGAAAGGGGCGACATGGGCGTCATGCGTCCCACTTGCTCGTCGAGCGCTCGAAGAGGGAGCGGCGGCACGAAAGTTAGAGGAACTGACTCAGCAGCCGGTTGGTACAGGCGTGGCCGGCCGAACTCATTGACCACACGAGAGGATTGAGCCTGTGCAACATCTTCGTCAGTTAGAAGACCAGAGCGTGTACATTCTTCGGGAAGCCTATAAGCATTTTGACAACCTGGCCATGCTGTGGTCGATGGGGAAGGATTCGACCGTACTACTGTGGTTGGCCAGAAAAGCCTTTTTCGGCCATGCCCCGTTCCCGCTTCTGCACATCGATACGAGTTACAAGATCCCCGCCATGATCGAATATCGAGATCGAGTGGCCCGCGAGTGGGGCCTCAATTTGGTCGTTGGGCAAAATAAGGAAGCGCTTGCGGCCGGGATGAATCATACGCTGGGCCGCGTGACCTGCTGTACGGCTTTGAAAACCGATGGGCTTAAGCAACTGATCGAACAACGAGGCTATACGGGCATCATTCTCGGTGTGCGGGCAGACGAGGAAGGGACGAGGGCCAAGGAACGTTATTTCTCGCCCCGTGACAAACATGGCGATTGGGATTTCCGTGATCAGCCGCCCGAACTTTGGGATCAATTCAAGACAACCTTTCCTCCCGGAACACACATTCGAATTCATCCGCTGTTGGATTGGACGGAACTCAATATTTGGGAATACATCAAGTCGGAGAACATCCCCTTCATTGATCTTTATCTCGATAGAGGAGACGGGACCCGCTACCGCAGTCTCGGCTGCGCTCCCTGCACGATGCCGATCATATCGAAGGCGAAATCCGTGGACGACATTATTGAGGAGTTGCGGCACACTACGGTGGCAGAGCGGTCGGGCCGCGCGCAGGATGAAGGACGTGGGATGGAGCTGCTCCGAAAAGACGGGTATATGTAGTGAGGACGATGAAAAAGACCCCCAACTTCGTTCTCGGCTCATCGAAATCCTCAACGTACCCGAGAGGGTACGCCTCCGGTTTCGATTCGCCTCGGGCCTCGTTGGATGGTCTTTTTGATCATCCTCAATAAGGCAACACCACCATGGACAATCAAACCCAGAAACCATCTGACAATCTGAACATCGTCATCGTCGGGCATGTGGACCACGGGAAGTCCACCTTGCTGGGGCGTCTCTATGCCGACACTGGCTCATTGCCAGACGGAAAAATCGAAAAGGTCCAAGCCATCTGCCAGCAGCAGGGAAAGGAATTCGAATATGCGTTCCTGTTCGATGCCTTTCTCGAAGAGCAGGAGCAGGGCATCACCATCGATACCGCGCGGACGTTCTTTGGCTGGAAGGGCAGACAGTACATCATCATCGATGCGCCGGGGCACAAAGAGTTTCTCAAGAACATGATCTCCGGCGCGGCCCGGGCGGAAGGGGCGTTGCTGCTGATCGATGCCTTGGAGGGGGTGAAGGAGCAGTCCAAAAAACATGGCTATCTCTTGTCGCTTCTGGGCGTACGCCAGTTTGCCGTCGTCGTGAACAAGATGGATCTGGTCGGCTATCGGCAGGATGTGTTCGATGCGATCGAAAAAGAGTACCGGGAGTTCCTCGGGCAGTTCAAGGCGGTTCCACAACAGATCGTTCCGGTCAGTGCCAAGCTCGGAGATAATATCGCCAACCGGAGCGAAAAGATGCCGTGGTATAGCGGTCCGACCGTGCTGGACGCGCTCAGTGCCTTTAGGAAGGAACCCGGACGATCCGAACAGCCGCTTCGTCTGCCGGTTCAGGATGTGTACAAGTTCGACGCCCGCCGCATCATCGCCGGACGTGTCACGGCGGGGCGATTGAAGGTCGGCGATTCCCTGGTTTTCTCACCGTCGAACAAACGGGCGACGGTCAAATCTATTGAAGCGTTCAATATCGATCCTCCGCCGGTGGACGGCCATGCAGGCCAATCAGTCGGTGTCACGCTCGATGAGCAGATCTTTGTCGAACGAGGAGAGATCGCCTCGCATCAGGAACAACTCCCGCTGGTGTCGACGGCCTTTCGAGCCAATGTGTTCTGGCTGGGACGGAAGCCGTTGGAACGGGGGCGGCGCTATCAGCTCAGAGTGGCGACGAAGGAAGTGGATTGCGAAGTGGCCACCATTCACCGGATCATCGACACGATGGATCTGGCCCAGCAGCAAGGCAGTAGCGTCGTGAATAGGAATCAGGTTGCTGAACTGACGATTCGGGCCAAAGCGCCGGTCGCATTCGACCTCTCAGCTTCATTTGAGTCGACGGGCCGGTTTGTCCTTGTGGATGAATATGACATTGCTGGCGGCGGCATCGTGACAGAACTGGTCCATGACGATCAGGAGTTTCTCCGCGAAGAAGCTCGGCAGCGCGATTTTGCCTGGGTGAAGGGTGAGGTCGGCGTCGAGAATCGCGCGCAGCAGTATGGTCACCGAGCTGCCATTGTGTTGGTGACCGGAGGGCGACATACGGGGAAGTCCTTCCTTGCCAAGACCATTGAGGCCAGGCTTGTGGCAGACGGTCGGCATGCGTATTTGCTCGATGGAGAGAATCTCCGACGCGGGCTTGATGCAGACCTTTCAGAGGGAGAACGCGGACAGGCGACAGAGATGGCTCGCCGCTATGGCGAAGTGGCGAGGCTCCTTGTCGATACAGGGTTGATCGTGGTTTCGACGACCAACCCGTTCGGTATGGCCTATGTCGAAGCGGCACAGGCTATTCGGACGCTTGTCCACCCGGTTCCTGTCATTGCCATTCACATGAGCAAGGCACCAGAAGAAGTCCCGCCCAATACGGATATCGTGCTATCAGGCCCGGCAGACTTTGACGCGGCCACTCGTCAAATTCTTGAGGAACTCAAGCACCGTGGAGTCCTGGCTCAGGCGATCGGGGCGAAGCCAACCTTTCAGTATTCGATCTAACAGGATGCTGAAAAAGCCCGCCAGCTTCGTTCTCGGCTCATCGAAATCCTCAACGTACCCCTGAGGGTACGCCTCCGGTTTCGATTCACCTGCGGCCTCGCTGGACGAACTTTTTGAGCATCCTGCGGGAGGCGTCCCTGCTTGCTCCATAACGTGCAGGCCCTCGAAGCTCTCCTACAACGAAACAGGTTTTCCGCAGCCGCACGGTCCAGGAGTTGCTCAGATGCAGTGATGTGAGGATGACGAAGATCTATACTCATGTGCTTAACCGTGTACCGGCGGGCGTTCGCAGTCAGCTGGATGGACGTTGAACCCCTTTACTGATGTGTTGTTACGCGGATCCGCCTAAACATTGTTAGCCAGACACATGGCGAGTTTCTGAATTACGACACCGCGGCTCTTTCTGGATGAGATCGTGCTCCCGGCGTACGCCGACTTTCTCCAGAATAACGCGTCATCTCGTCACGCGCTTGTAGCGACGCTTCTTGCCTACCACATGTACGAGTGGGTCAATCGTTCGAAGTTCACCACACAGGGATTCAAACGGAAGTACCCTTCCGACACGACGTTGGCGGACACTTTCGACGTTGCGCGGAAAATCACAAATGGGACCAAGCACTTCACGTCCAAGGCGCGGACCCGAAAGCAGCGCGGGTTCTCCTCGGCCTTCAGCGATGGCTTTGCTCGACCGCTTGTTGTCGGACTCCCGGACGGTAGCTACCAATCCATGGACGCGTTGCTGCGAGCGATGATCGATTTCTGGAAGGCACAGGCACGCAGGGGAGCATTCTGACCATAGCCGGTCAGCGCAGCTGGCTAACAGCCGCATGAAGTTGTCAAGGCCTACGAGTTGTGTGGCCGCATCATGTCCATCGCGGGCGCGGCCAGTCTTCACTTACGGCCTTGCAGCTTATGCGAGGCGTTAGGCATCGGGCTGTGCGCCATCTGGCGGGCTGGATGTGTGCAGTTTGACTCACCGGAAACCCCTGTGTTACGGTCAAACTCTGTGTATTCGCACAGTTAGCGAGAGGTTCCCGTTATGGCGGTTGAAAAAGATCTGAAGGCCATTCTTGGCAAATTGAAGTACTCAGACGACGCCAAAGTCCTCGCACAGATCTCGGAAAATACTAAACAGGTTCATGCTCGCATGGCCGGCATCAAGCACAAGCTGGTGGTCATGAGCGGAAAAGGCGGCGTAGGCAAGAGCATGACTACGGTCAACTTGGCGTTGGCCTTTGCTCGGCAAGGCGCGAAGGTCGGACTTTTAGACGTGGACCTGAACGGACCTTGCGTGCCTCGCATGTTGGGTATGCATGGCCAGTCGTTGACTATGAGGCCTGAGGGCGCGATTCCCCCGGTCGGGCCGCTCGGGGTAAAAGTCGCGTCGATGGACTTCTTCTTGGATGATGCATCGCCGGTTCGTTGGAAAGGGCCGATGGATGTCAGCCCGGTCTGGTTAGGGTTGATGGAAATGAATGTCATTCGAGAATTCTTGGCCGATGTCGTCTGGGGTGAGCTCGATTATCTGTTGGTCGATCTCCCTCCGGGTGCCGCAGCGGACAAGCCGCCGGTCATTGCCGGGTTTATTCCTGACCTGGCAGGAGCGATTGTCGTCACGACGCCATCAGAAGTGGCATCGGATGTGGTGCAGAAGTCGGTGACCTATGCCCGCGACATAGGTATCAAGGTCATGGGCATAGTCGAGAATATGAGCGAGTATCGCTGTCCTTCTTGTGGTGAAGTGAACGAGTTGTTCGACGGCAACACCGAGGCGATGTGTGAGATGCTGGATTTACCGTTGCTCGGACGGATTCCCTTCGACCGGAAACTCGCGCGCACCTTCGACAAGGGAGAGCCATTGCTCGACGAAACGTACCCGACGATTCAACGGTACCAGGAAATTGCCGGGCGCATCAGGACGCTCATCGATTACAAGAAGGTGCTTGCCGATAAACTGTGATGTAACGCGCCTAACAGGATGCTGAAAAAGTCCACCAGTATCGTTCTCGCGTCGCTCAGAGGCTCAACGATGAGAGAAACTTCCTCGGAGATCGGAAACACGTGAGGGGCTTTTCCGTTTGCCAAGAACTATTGAAAAGGGCAAACGGCTACACGAAGTGCGGGCCGTACCTCCTCGCCTCTTCGCTCGTTGCGGCCTTGCTGAATGGCCTTTTTGAGCATCCTGTGCGATGTGTTCCTGTTGATTTAGATGTGCGGGCCATTGAGTTTCCGCTGTGTCACAACAGTTTTTCCGTAGCCAGCTAATTAAGAGGAGACGCTATGAAATTCGTGTGCCTCAACTGTGAAACCTACATGAACTTTGAGAAGGTGGAGAAGCCTGGGGAGGGTACGCTCGGCGTGTTCTTCGGCTGTCCTTCTTGCAATGCCAAGTTCTCGATGGTGACGAATCCAGGTGAAACCCAGATGGTCAGTTCTCTCGGGGTGAAGCTGGGTGGGCGTACTGTTGAGGCCGAGCCTTTTGAGATGACGCGGGGTACGCTGAAAGATGAAGCAACAGCAGGCGCTGGTCATATGGCGGCCTATTTAAACGAGAAGATTCAAGGTGGTCAGCCGGCTGCTGCGGTCACGGCCGCCACAACTGCCGCGCCTGGAGAGAAGCCAAGCAGCGGCTGTCCCTTCTCCGCGATGGTGGCTGAAATGGGACTCACCTCAGGCGGTAAGCCCAGCGATGCTGGAGCGGCGACTACAGAGTTTGCCTGGTCGGCCGATGCGAAGGAGAAACTGGACCGCCTTCCCTCATTTGTGAAGCCGATGGTGCAGAGCAGTGTGGAGGCCTTTGCTCGCAAGCAGGGTTACCAGACGATCACACTGCAAGTGATGGACGATTCCAAGAGCGATTCGAGCAATGGGATCGCCTGGACGCCTGAAGCTGAAAAGCGGCTTGAAAATATTCCGGACTTTATCCGCCCCATGGCCCGCAAAGAAGTCGAGCGGGTGGCGAAGGAGCGCGGGCTGGCCACCATTACGGCTCAAGTGATGGATGAGACGAAAGATAAGTTTATGAAGTTCATGTAAGGATTGGGCTCGTGCGAGTGCGCGGACAAAGGCCCATCCAGTTCTCTGGATGGGCCTTTCAGTTAGAGAGGCCACGAAGCTCGGCCAGCGGTTCTATCGCTGGCCACTCTCCGGCATAATTGACACCTTTCCAAACCCTGTGCTACGAGTACGAGCTCTTATTGATTGAGATCACATTCTTGCGCGGTCGGTCCCCCATGAGTCCGGCTGCATGGAGTGAGTATGGGTGGACATAGCCATTGGGCGACGGTTAAACGGCACAAAGGGGCCATGGATGTCAAACGTGGGAAGATCTTCACAAGAATTATCCGCGAGGTGACGATTGCGGCGCGTACAGGTGCCGACCCAGATGGTAATCCGCGGCTCCGGCTGGCCATCTTGAAGGCAAAAGAGGCCAACATGCCTGGCGATACTCTGAAGAAAGCCATTCAGCGTGGCACGGGAGAATTGCCCGGCGTAGCCTATGAAGAATTCCATTTGGAAGCGTATGGGCCTGGAGGGACCGGCGTATTGATGGAAATCACGAGCGATAATCGCAATCGCACCGTTGCCGAGCTACGAAATCTTCTCACGAAGAATCATGGCAACATGGCGGAAGCCGGCGCCGTCTCCTGGCAGTTTCACAAGAAGGGACTGCTCACGGTTGAGAAGAGCATAGTCGATGAAGATACGCTGCTGTCCCTCGCGCTTGATGCGGGAGCGGAGGACGTGAAAGTGGGCGAGAAAAGCTTTGAGGTCATCACGGATCCACACCACTTTGAAGCAGTGAAGAAAGCCCTCGCCGATGCCAAGATTGACACCGTGCTTGCGGAGGTCACCTCTGTTCCGCAGAACACGATCAGGCTAGAGGAAAAGGCAGCCGAACAAATGCTCAAGTTGATGGAAGTCTTGGACGAGCATGACGATGTGCAGAAGCTTCACGCGAATTTTGATATTTCCGACGAGGTGATGGAGAAAGTAGCCGCCGCTGGATGAGGCGTCTGGCAGCAGCCCTGCCTGACGTTATTTTATCCGCTGACGGCATGAGACTGCATGATCGCCTCACTGACAGGCCGATTGGCCTTGAAGGCGCCGACCTATCTGGTCCTCGATGTGCACGGGATCGGATACGAAGTTTTTATTCCTCTCAGCACCTACTATGGGTTGCCCAATCTCAGCGAAAGTACTTCGCTGAGTGTTCACACCCACGTCCGCGAAGATGCGATTCAGCTCTTTGGATTTTTGACCTCGCAGGAAAAAGATGCATTCGTGCTGCTGACCAGCGTATCCGGCGTCGGGCCTAAACTGGCTCTCAGTGTATTGTCGGCTCTTCCAGTGACCAGCCTAGTCTCAGCGATTCAGTCGGGAGATGTCGAAAAGCTGACGACGGTTCCAGGGATCGGTCATAAGTCGGCCAGCCGTCTCGTATTGGAGCTCAAGGAGAAAGTCGAAAAGCTCCATCCTGGCCTCGCGTGTGCAAGTGATTTACCCGGGAAGGGGCAAGATGCGACCTTCGACGACGCACTGTCTGCGCTCGTGAATTTGGGCTATCGTCCACACGATGCGAAAGAAGCGCTGAAACAGGTGAAGAAATCGAATGCTGAGTCCATTGTGCTCAAAGACATGATTCGTGAATCCCTGAAGGAGCTTGCAAGGGGGTAAGGATGATGACGAGATCGATTCGACGAATAGCCCAGATTCAATTGTCCATTGGACTTGTCGTGTTCCTATTGGGACTGGGGGCCACGTCCGTGCAAGCCGAAGAGTCGAGCGAGCCCAAAAGCATTCGCAAGACCTGCGGCCAATGCCCTGAAGGCTATGCAACCACGGGCGTGACCGAGGCTAAAGAGATCTGCAAGGACGGCGATCCCACACTTGTTGAGTGTGTCCCCCCGGGAGCTAATCTGCTGTCTGTCTGCGGGTCCTGTCCTGAGGGCTATCGTGAAATCGGCAACTCCTCTGTGCCGGCTCGCTGTGGAAATCAGGATGGGGGGCGGCTCACACAATGTCAGCTGGAGAAGATGGAGTCGAACCTCCCGGATCCGACCCAAGGAGGTAAGACCTGCCCGCCGGACTGCGGTAGTACGGCAACGCCCGGGCAGGGTGCTTTGCCGCCTCCACCAAAGTACCTCCCCACGCCGGAGAAGAAGTAAGACCACCGCGCGAGAGGTTTTTCCACGATGGCCGAGCGAGTCGTCAGCACGCAGATCACGGACGAAGAACGAAGTATCGAGACGGTGCTGCGCCCGCAGACCTTGGAGGAGTACGTTGGCCAGGAACGGATGAAAGCATCCCTGCGGATCTGTATCGAGGCGGCGAAGCAGCGGAACGAAGCGCTCGATCACACGATTTTCTATGGCCCCCCCGGGTTGGGGAAGACCACCATTGCCCACATCATCGCTCGTGAGATGGGGGCTGCCCTCCGCTCGACCTCCGGTCTCGTTTTGGCCCATGCAGGCGATTTGGCCGCCATCCTGACGAATCTCCAAGAGCACGACGTCTTGTTCATCGACGAGATCCACCGACTCCCTGCCTCTGTCGAAGAGGCGCTCTATCCAGCGATGGAGGACTATCAACTCGATCTCGTGATCGGCCAGGGGCCTGCAGCCAGAACGGTGAAATTGGATCTCCCTCGATTTACGCTAGTCGGGGCCACGACCAGAGCCGGCGCCCTGACCTCCCCACTCCGTGACCGATTTGGCCTCGTCCACCGTCTGGAGTTCTATTCCCCGGCGGAGTTGCAGACCATTGTGACACGCTCGGCGGGGGTGCTCGGGATCCCAATCGACTCCGAGGGAGCGCAGGAAATTGCCGGTCGCGCTCGAGGAACCCCCCGTATCGTCAATCGGCTTATCAAACGGGTGCGAGACTATGCCCAGGTCAAGGCGGCGGGACGAATTACCCAGGTTGTAGCCCAGGACGCGCTCGCATGGCTGGGTGTCGATACGGCGGGGTTTGATGAGATGGATCGTCAGATTCTTCTGACCATCATCGACAAGTTTGCTGGAGGTCCGGTCGGGGTGGAGTCCCTGGCGGCCGCGGTCCAGGAGGACAAGAGCACGCTCGAAGATGTCCATGAGCCCTATCTGATTCAGGCCGGCTTTCTCGAACGAACCGGCCGTGGCCGCCAAGCCACGAAGCTGGCCTTCGACCATTTTAAAAGGCCGACCTCCCTCCTCTTCTCGTGATGCGTCGGGCCCCTGTCAAGTTCTGCTAATAGCAGATGTGAACGGACGGGGATTGTCACGCAAGCTCCTGAAACGTCGAGGGTCTCCTTGCATTGCCAGGAATGGTTCCTGTATCATTTCCCACTTAGCTTGTGCCATTCCAGCCGACGGACGGGTCACCGCCTCTCTGGGCTGGGAAGAGGGGGTATGCGATGTCCGGAGACTTTTCCCAGTACCGGAAAGAGATCGATCGCATAGATGACGAAATTTTGCGCCTGCTGAATGAGCGATCTAAAAGCGTCGTCGAGATCGGAAAAATCAAGAAACGGCAGGATGCGGATGCCAATCTCCATACCCCGGCGCGGGAGGCGGCGATAGTCGAGCGCCTCATACAGCAAAATTCCGGGCCCTTTCCATCCGAGGCGATTCGGCCAGTCTATCGAGAAATCATGTCCGCCTCCCTCTCTCTCGAGGGCCCTCAAAAGGTGGCCTATCTCGGTCCCAGAGCCACGTTTACGCATATGGCCTGTATGCAGAAATTCGGGTCGTCCGCCCAATATATTCCGGTGAATAGCATCAAGGAGGTCTTCAATGAAGTCGAGCGGGGACGAGCCAATTTCGGCGTGGTCCCGATCGAGAATACGACAGAAGGTGTGGTCACCCACACGCTCGATATGTTCATTGATTCCGATCTCCTGATCTACGGCGAAATTCTCCAGGAGGTGTCACATCATTTGATGTCGAAGTCTGGTGTGATGGAAGAGGTGAAAAAAATTCACTCGCACCCCCATGCCATTGCGCAATGCCGAAATTGGTTGGAAACCAACTTGCCCAATGTGCCCGTATCGGAGGTGGCGAGCACGGCACGTGCCGCAGAACTGTGCGTGGAGAATCCCGTCGCCGCCGCCATTGCATCGGAGTTGGCAGCCCAGCTGTATGGCTTGAAGGTTCTCAAGGCCCGCATCGAAGATAATATGAACAACATGACCCGTTTTCTCATCCTGTCTCAGAAGCCACCCGAGCGTACGGGAAAAGATAAGACCTCATTGATGCTTTCGGTGAAAGACAAAGTCGGTGCTCTGTACGATCTCCTCCGGCCTTTTGCCTCCCATGGCCTGAGTCTGACCAAGATTGAATCGCGTCCTTCCAGACGAAAAGCCTGGGAGTACATTTTCTTCGTCGATATCGAAGGGCATATTGAGGAAGAGCGGGTCAAGAAAGCCATCGAAGAAATCACTGGCCGCTGCCTTTTCATGAAAGTCCTCGGATCCTATCCGGCCCATAGTTAATGCCATGTCACTGAAGGTCCATCCAGATATTGCATCCCTGAGTCCCTATGTTCCCGGGAAGCCCATTGAGGAACTCCAGCGGGAACTGGGTCTCGCACGCGTCATTAAGCTGGCGTCCAACGAGAATCCGTTAGGCCCCTCTCCAAAGGCGCTCGCCGCGTTGAGCGAGGGGACCGCGACCCTGCATCGCTATCCCGATGGCGGCGCGTTTCGCTTGCGCGAAGCCCTGGCGGATCGCCTGAAGGTAACCGTGGATCAGGTCATTCTCGGGAATGGGTCGGATGAAATCCTGGGCCTGCTTGCCCGTACGTTTTTGGCCCCCGGTGATGAAGCGGTCATGGCCGATCAGACCTTCGTGATTTACAAGATGGAAGTCACGGCAGCTCACGGAAAGCCTATCATCGTTCCGTTGAAGCAGTGGCGGCACAATCTTCAGGCGATGGGGGACGCCATCACCGACCGGACCAGGCTCCTGTTCCTCTGTAACCCCAATAATCCGACCGGGACGATGGTGTCAGCCGATGAGGTCGAACATCTGCTCGCGCGCGTGCCGACACATGTCATCGTGGTATTTGATGAAGCCTATTTCGAATACGTCCGGAGTCCGCAGTTTCCAGATTCTATAGCCTACGTAAGGCAGGGGCGGAGCGTGATCGTGCTGCGGACGTTTTCAAAAATCTATGGCCTCGCAGGAATGCGTATCGGGTACGGTGTAGCGCCAGCCGAGATCACAAATTTCTTGAACCGAATCCGCCCTCCTTTCAACACCAACAGCCTGGCGCAGCGTGCCGCGCTTGCCGCCCTCGGTGACGACGAACATGTGGCACGGAGCCGAGCGGTGAATGAAGCTGGGATGGAGCAGATGGTCAAGGGATTGACCGCGCTCGGATTTGCGCCAATCCCGAGCGAAGCGAATTTTGTATATGTCGATGTCGGACGAGATGGCCGCGCGGTGTTTGAGTCCATGCTGAGGGAGGGCGTCATCATTCGGCACATCGAGGGGCGTATGGTTCGAGTGACTATCGGCCCGGAAGAAGAAAACAGGGAATTCTTGGCTACGCTCAAGCGGGTGATCCATCCGCAGTGAGTACATGGTGAGGGCAACATGATCATTGTATTAAAACCAGAGGCAAGCGAACGGGAAGTCGACCACATTATCGATCGGCTGCGTGAGCTCGGTCTGAAGTCACAACTATCGACCGGGCAGGAACGGACGATTATTGGGGTCATCGGCGACGATCGGATCCTGCATAACCAACCGCTCACGGCCTTGCCAGGCGTTGAAAGTGTGTTGCCGATTCTCGCGCCCTGGAAACTTGTCAGCCGGGAGTTCAAGCGTGACGGCACGGTTATCGATGTGAGCGGCGTGAAGATCGGCGGCAACAAGCTGGTCATCATGGCGGGACCGTGCGCGGTGGAACGGCTCGAAATAACGGTCGGCATTGCCCACGAGGTCAAGGCGGCCGGAGCGAGCATTTTGCGCGGCGGCGCCTACAAACCACGCACGTCGCCCTATTCCTTTCAGGGGCTAGGGCGTGAAGGATTGGACTATCTGGTCGAGGCGAAGAAACAAACCGGGTTGCCGGTGGTCAGCGAGATTCTAGATACTCGCGACATCGAATTGTTTCTGGAAAAAGCCGACATTATCCAGATTGGCGCGCGCAACATGCAAAACTTTGAACTCCTCAAGGAAGTTGGGGCGTACGACAAGCCGGTGCTGTTGAAGCGGGGGCTTTCAGCTACGATCAAGGAATTCCTCCTGTCTGCGGAGTACATCATGTCCCGGGGAAATCAGAACGTCATGTTGTGCGAGCGGGGGATCAGGACTTTCGAGACGCAATATCGCAATACGCTCGATCTCGCCGCGGTTCCGACCTTAAAAGAACTTTCGCATTTGCCCGTCATTGTCGATCCCAGCCATGCCACCGGCAAGTGGAATTTGGTGGCGCCGATGTCAAAAGCTGCAGTGGCCGCGGGGGCGGATGGCATTCTGATCGAAGTCCATTCAAACCCAGAATGTGCGCTTTGCGACGGTGAAGAATCCATTAAACCGAGCAAGTTCAAGGAGCTGATGCAGGACATGCGAAAAATTGCAGTGGCAGTTGGTCGCGAAGTGTAGTCAGAGGGACTGTGTTTGAAGGACTCAGGATTGAGGCTCCGCCTCGGTCTAGCTTGAAGAATGGCGCTACATTTCAACCAGGTTACGATTGTCGGGGTCGGGCTGATCGGCGGATCGCTCGGCATGATTCTTCGCCGAAAGGGGTTGGCGACAAGGGTCATCGGGGTTGGGAGGCGTGTCGAAAACTTGAAAACTGCGGTCGAGCTGGGCGCGATTGACCGCTACGTCGTCGACCCCAAAGAGGGAGTAGGGGAAGCCGACCTGGTTGTATTAGCCACGCCGGTTGACACGTATGGCCAGCATCTGGCGGAGTGGGCGTGCTGTTTGAAAACAGGCGCGATTGTGACCGATGTCGGAAGCGTGAAGGGTTTCCTGGTGGAACAAGCTGAACGAGCCATGCCGGTTGGTGCCCATTTTGTCGGGGCCCATCCCATCGCTGGCAAGGAAAAGACGGGCGTGGCGGCCGGATCGGATCAGCTCTTTATGGGTGCGCGCTGTATCATTACTCCAACGAAGACGACGGATCCGCAGGCGCTTGAGCAGGTCCGAACGATGTGGCAGGAAACTGGTTCGGTGGTTCTCACGATGGATGCCCATCTGCATGACAAGATTCTTGGGGCGGTGAGCCATTTGCCTCATGTAGCGGCCTTTGCCTTGATCAATGCCCTGGCTGAGATTCGCGATCACCAAATTCCCTCCCTCGATCTGGCAAGCCACTCGGGTGGCGGGTTGCGGGATACGACGAGGATTGCCGCTAGTTCCCCTGAAATGTGGCGCGATATTTTTCTCTGGAACCGCGCCAATGTGGTCATGTTCATTGAGGCCTATGAGCGGTCGCTGAGTAAATTGAAGCAGCTCATTCAAGTGGGCGATGCCGCAGGCATCGAGAAAGAACTCGAACGAGCAAGGCAGGAACGAGAGAAACTCTCTGCGCAGATTGCGGTGTCCGCGTAGCACCCCCATGGCGTCTTTGACTATCACACCAGGCCGACCGTTACGGGGAACGATTTCCGTCCCGGGCGATAAGTCGATCACCCATCGTGCCATCATTCTGACTGCCTTGGCGAACGGGGTGAGTACGGTTGTGCGCTATTGTCGAGGTGAAGATTGTCTCAATACATTGCGCGCGTTTCAGGCTCTCGGCATACGCATTGATGAATCGGTCGAGGAACTTCGTGTGTATGGCAAGGGACTCTGGGGCCTGAGTGAGCCGAGCGGGCCGATTGATTGCGGGAATTCCGGGACGGGCATTCGACTCCTGACCGGTCTGCTGGCAGCACAGGACTTTTTTACGGTACTGACCGGCGACGAGTCGATTCGTCGCCGTCCCATGGGGCGGATTGTCAAGCCGTTGCGGGAAATGGGGGCGACCATCGCCGGACGCAAAGGCGGTGAACTTGCCCCCTTAGCCGTTATGGGTAGTCGTCTCCGCGCGATCACCTATGCCTCGCCGGTGGCGAGTGCGCAAATCAAGTCGGCCTTGTTGCTCGCAGCCTTGTTTGCCGAAGGGACGACCCGCATCACAGAGCCGCGTCTCTCACGGGACCATACGGAACGGTTGCTCCAGTTTTTTGGTATTGCGCTTCGACGGGAAGGGACGACCTTGCTGATTGACGGACGACCATCGGTTGGGTGGAATGCGGCGCCACGCTTAGTTGTGCCGGGTGACTTCTCTGCCGCCGCGTTCTTTATCGTGGGCGCGACGGTTGTTCCTGGCTCGGATGTGACGATTCGACAGGTGGGGATCAACCCTACCAGGACGGGCTTGTTGGAAGTGATGACGAGTATGGGCGCGAATATTCAATTACTCAATCAGCGGGAAGAGGCAGGGGAACCAGTTGCGGACATCCGGGTGAAGTCGGCACGACTGCGTGGGGTGGCGATCGGGCCTGATTTGATCCCGCAGACTATCGATGAATTCCCCATCCTGTGTGTTGCGGCTGCAGTCGCAGAGGGTGAGACGACCATCTCCGGGGCCGAAGAATTGCGGGTCAAAGAGAGCGATCGAATTGCGACGGTGTCGACAGAGTTGCGTGCGATGGGGGCGCAGATTACAGAAAAGCTCGACGGGATGGTTGTGCGAGGACTTGGCACAGCAGAAGATAATGGTCGATTGCAGGCTGCATGTGGCCGCAGCCATGGAGATCACCGGGTGGCGATGTCATTGGCTATCGCAGGCTTGACCGCTTCGACACCAACCCTGATTGACGAAACGGCTTGTATCGAGACCTCATTTCCAGCGTTTCATCACACACTACTGGACTTATTGACTGAACGCCGGTGACGGCTATAATACGGGGCCACGACGTGGGATGTGTTGAGGAGGAAAAGCAAGTGAGCCGGCTGATCGTCGCGATCGATGGTCCAGCTGGTGTCGGAAAGAGTACGGTGGCCCGGCTCGTGGCTTCTCGATTGGGCTATATGTATCTCGACACGGGAGCCCTCTACCGTGCGATGGCGTGGGCTGTAATTGAGTCTGGCCGAAACCCGGAGGATGCTGAGGCGGTCGCTGCTCTGCTGCCTACCCTCTCGCTCCAGATGCAGTTCCAACATGGAGTTGCGACGCTGTTGGTCAATGGCAAGGACGTGACCGGCGATCTCCGAACGCCTGCGGTGTCGGCTGCGGCATCGGTGGTCTCGGCAATCCCAGCGGTCCGGGCTTGGTTGCTGCCCATTCAGCGGCAGATCGGACAAGCTGGAGCGGTGGTCGCTGAGGGGCGGGATATGGGGACGAACGTGTTCCCTTCGGCAGACGTGAAATTTTTTCTTGAGGCGGATCCGACGATCAGGGCTCAACGCCGGCACCGGGAACTCGTCGCCGCGGGACATTCTAGGAAACTTGAAGAGACGAGTGCCGACCTGGCGGGGCGTGATACCCGAGATCGTTCTCGTTCGATCGCCCCGCTGGCTCCTGCTGAGGATGCCCGGTTCATTGACACCTCAACCTTGTCCGTCACGGAGGTGGTGGACCAGATGATGGCAGTGATTGCGGCCAGGTTGTGAGTTCGGCCCTCTATGGGATCCTGTGGATTCTCGCCCGAACCATCGGCTGGCTCTGTTTTCACTATCGAGTTGTTGGCGCAGTTCCCCGGACCGGTGGGTTCATCGTTGCGGCCAACCATGCCAGTTATCTGGATATTCCCCTCCTGGGTTGTGGGATGCGTCGGCGGGCCTGGTATTTGGGGCGTAGCGATCTCTTTCCGGTTCCAGGCCTCAAGGCGATTTGCCAATGGTTGGGATGGATTCCCCTGCGGACCGGTCGGCTGGACCGTGACGCATTTGGCAAGGCGGTTACTCTGATCAAGGAAGGAAAGGTTGTGGTGATCTTTCCGGAGGGCAGTCGCAGCTTAGATGGCCGGTTGCAATCCCCTAAACCAGGGATTGGCGTGATTGTGGCGCAAACAGGATGTCCTGTGGTTCCGGCCTATCTCAAGGGCACGTATGACGTGTTGCCATCGGGAACCATCTGGCCGCGTTTCGGCCCCGTGACCGTTTTCTATGGGGAGGCGCTCACGTTTCCACGGGGCGGAGAGAATGGAGAGGCCAAGCAGTTTTATCAGGAGGTGAGTCGCACCGTGATGGATCGCATCGCCTCCTTAGGCGGCGTGGAGTCTCCAACACAGCAGTCCAGTGCCGGCATTCGCAAGGCTGAGTGAATGTCGGTGTATAACCATCAGCACCCGACTCTAGTCGGAAGAGTAGGATTCACACCATGAGTACGGTTTCTCCATCGAGTGACCAGCAATTAGACCGAGCGGCCTTAGCGGCCTTGTACGAGGAGACATTCAAAAACCTCGAAGAAGGTACCATTACGGAGGGCCACATCGTCGCCGTGACCAAAGACAAGGTGGTCGTCGACATCGGCTACAAGTCCGAAGGCATGATCCCCAACGATCAGTTCTCCACCGAGGAGCTCCAGACCATCAAAGTGGGCGATCTGCTTAAAGTCTATATCGAAGAGTGTGAAGACGCCGACGGCAATCTGGTTCTCTCCAAAGAAAAAGCCGACAAGATGAAGATCTGGGAGGAGCTGGAGAAGCTCTTCAATGACGGCAAAAGCATCGACGGCAAAATCGTGGCGCGGATCAAAGGCGGCATGATGGTGGATATCGGCGTGAAAGCATTTCTGCCGGGTTCGCAGATCGACCTTCATCCAGTGCGGGATCTTGATGGGTTGGTCGGGCGCACGTTCCCGCTCAAGATCATCAAGATCAATCATCGGCGCGGCAACGTCGTGGTGTCCAGGCGCGTGCTCTTGGAAGAGACGAGGGATTCAAAACGCAAGACGACTCTCTCCACGTTGAAGGAAGGGCAATTGATTCAAGGCATGGTGAAGAACATCACGGATTATGGGGCGTTCATCGACCTCGGCGGCATCGACGGGCTACTCCACATCACGGACATGTCCTGGGGCCGTGTCGGCCATCCGTCTGAAATGTTCAACATCGGCGACAAGGTGGAAGTGAGCGTCCTCAAGTACGATCGAGAGACCGGGCGCATTTCACTCGGCTTGAAACAGAAGAGCGCTGATCCCTGGACCGGCGTGGCCAGTAAGTACGCGATCGGTACCCGCGTTCGAGGTCGCGTTGTGAGCCTGACCGATTACGGGGCATTTATTGAGCTCGAGCCCGGCGTCGAGGGACTGGTGCATGTCTCTGTGATGTCATGGACGCATGAGGTACGCCATCCGTCACGCGTCGTATCTATTGGGGATCAGGTTGAAGCGGCGGTACTGAACGTGGATCCGGCCACTAGGAAGATTTCGCTCGGCATGAAGCAGACTGCACCGAACCCTTGGGATATGGTGGAAGGGAAGTACGCGATCGGCACGCGCATCGAAGGGAAAGTGAAGAGTCTCACTGACTTTGGCGCGTTCGTCGGACTCGAAGAGGGCATTGATGGATTGATCCACATTTCCGACATGTCTTGGACGAAACATATCAAGCATCCCTCTGAACTCTTCAAGAAGGGGCAGAAGGTAGAGGCCGTGGTCTTGCGGATCGACAAGGAAAAGGAGCGGCTGTCGCTCGGGTATAAGCAGCTCAAGAACGATCCATGGGACGACGAAATTCCGAACCGGTATGCTGTTGGGGATGTGGCGGTGGGGAAGGTCAGTAAGGTCGCCGACTTCGGCATCTTCGTCGAATTGGAGGGGGGAGTCGAAGGGTTGATTCACATTAGTGAGGCTGGCCTCGACCCGCAGGCCAAGCTCGAAGAGAAATTCAAGCTGCAGGATGAAGTGACGGCCAAGATTATCAAGGTCGATCGTGAAGAACGCAAGATTGCACTCAGCCTGCGTGACCATCAGATGGATTCCGATCGGCAAAAGGTCGATGAATATCATGCCACGCAAGGCGTGTTGGACCAAAGCTTGGGCCGTGCGGCGAAGCAGAACCGGAACCGAGGCCAAGCCGAGGACGATAAGTAGGTCTGATACACCAGGTCTCAGCGTATGCCGGGGGGCGCGGTCGCGTCCTCCGGCGCTGTGAGCGAGCAGAACCATGAGTGATGAAACAGCAGAAAAGCCGGCCAAGCGAGGAATATTTCGCAAAGTGCTCTGGGCGCTCGGAATCGGGCTGGGCCTGCTTTTTCTGGTGAATCTCTTCTTTCCCGACCTCGACCTTTCGATGGAGGACCGGGTTGGATTGATTCGTATCGAAGGGGTCATTATGGATGCGCAATCCACGATCGGTGAATTGAAGCGTTTTGCGGATAACCCCTCCGTGAAAGCGATTGTATTGCGAATCGACAGCCCCGGCGGCGGAGTTGTGCCGTCGCAAGAAATCCATGATGCGGTCCAGCGGGTTCGTAACAAGAGCAATAAGGCGGTGGTTGCCTCAATGGGTTCAGTGGCGGCGTCAGGGGGATACTATATTGCGGTTGCGACCGATCGCATCATGGCCAATTCAGGGACGTTGACGGGGAGTATTGGGGTCATCATGGAGATGGCAAACGTCGAAGGGCTGCTCAAGAAGATCGGGGTCGAAGGTGTCGTGATCAAAAGTGGACGCTTCAAGGATGTGGGATCGCCGCTTCGGAAGATGAGTGATGAGGAACACGCGTTGCTCCAATCCGTCATGGACGATGTCCATAAGCAGTTCATTGAGGCGGTGGCGGAAGGGCGCGGACTCGACTTGGCGGCTGTGCAGGCCTTGGCGGACGGTCGAATCTTCACGGGCCGTCAGGCCAAAGCTTCAAAGCTTGTGGACGAGCTCGGTGATCTCGAGGCTGCAATCCAGCTTGCGGCAGATATGGCCGGCATTGAGGGTGAGCCGAAAGTCACTGAGCCGCGCCGGAGATTTTCGATCAGAGAATTGATCGAATCGCGATTATCGGTACTCTTCCCCAAGTTGGACTTTTACTCCGGGGTCAGTCTCAAGTATCTTATGGCGTTCTAACGCGGTCGGATCGACGCGCAGGTCGATTCATCACCACGAAAGGGGAGTCCAATATGACGAAGGCCCAAATCATCGAGCGCGTGTCCGAACAGGTTGCAACCTTGACAAAACGGCAGGCGGAAGTCGTCGTTAATACGATTTTCGACTGTGTGCGTGATTCGTTGAAGAATGGCGATAAGACGGAGATCCGAGGGTTCGGTAGTTTTCGGTTACGGGCTCGTAGGATGAAAGAAGGGCGGAACCCCAAGACCGGCGCGACCGTGGCCGTCCCTGCCAAGAAAGTCCCGTTTTTCAAAGCCGGTAAGGAATTGAAGGAACTCCTGAACCAGTCATAACGGAACGCGCATCATGAACGCACCAGACTTCCACGATACGGCCGGGGTAGATGTCCGTTGGACGGACGAGGCCTCCAAGCGTCTAGAGCGGGCCCCGCTATTCTTGCGTGGAATGGTTCGTCGTCTGGCGGAAAAAAAGGCCCGAGAACTCGGCCATGCGGAGATTACGGTGGAGATTCTTGATCAGTTCAAGAACCAAATGATGGGCCGTATGGGCGGCGAAGCAGGTATGGCGGACGCGGCGGAGCAAATGGAGCAGGGTCGTCTCCCCTGGACTGCCGCCGCCAAGGAACGGCTGACTACGGTTCCTGAATTCATGCGCAACATGACCAGGCAAATTGCCGAAGAGATCGCCAGAGAGCGGGGTCATCTCGAGGTGAATGTCGAACTTTTCGAAAAGGTGGAAGCACTGGGCGATCTCCGTGAGGCATCGGCTCCTCCGTTGGAGTGGAGCGAGGGGGCGTTGGCCCAACTTCACGAGAAATTGAAACAGTCCCCGCCGATCGCCGTTGAATTTGTCACCGATATGTTAAGGCGGGACACCGAAGATTTGGCGAGAGAGAAAGGCGTGACGCGGATTGACAAGTCGATGCTGCTTCAATTGTGGGACGCACCCCAGGAGCGAGTCACTTGGACGGATGAGGCATGGAAGCGACTGCAGACGTCTCCGGATTTCGTGCGTAGCGGAATCCGTATGGCCGCTGAGCGAAGAGCGCGAAAGCTTGGCCTCAAAGAGATCGACTCAGAGCATCTGACGACCTTCCGGAATCAAGCCATGATGAAAGCCGTCAAACGGATTCGCTCATTCGGGTACAACGAGCTGACCTTTGAGGCGTTCGATACGGCGCTGGAGAAGACCAAGCGACTGCAGGGGAATGAGCAAGCGGAAAAGCGCCTCCAGGAAATTCGCGGACACTTTGCCGATCCGGACGTGAAGAAGCCGGAAGGCGGGACACTCGGTGCCGACTTGATGGGCCGCTTTCGCCAGTATCTTAAGGGAGAAGGAACGCTTTAGCAGGATACTCGCAAAGACTGTCGGGGTTGTATTCCTGTCGCTGACGTCCTCGACGTAGCCCATGAGCAGGCTTGTTGTTTCTCGGGGCCTAATCGGGCTTGATTGTTCAATATGCAGAGTGAGGGCTGAGATTCCAGCGGTCGTGAGTGAACTGTTCGCAACTTTCCAGGGTTGCTCCTTCTCCAGATCTTTATTCCCACGAGCGTATACGAACACAGCGGGTTCTTCACGCGCGTTCGCCGTATCTCGGCGGATCTGGCTGGACGGATTGTTCTGAGGTAGAGAGCAGGGGCAGTGTAAAGATGGCCCCTACTCTCTCAGAGGGAAGCCGTCTGTTGCGGCCAAAATTTATGACGGATTTGTGGAAGAGGCTCGCTATCAAAATTGGGGATATCATAGAGACAGCGATCAATCGTCGCCACCTCATCTTCGGTCAAGTCCAAGGTGACTCTCTTCTTCCAAAACTGATCGAGGGTAAAATAATCTCCTGACTGCGGCTTCTCAGCCAAGAGCACCTTCATCTTATCGAAGCCTGCCGTGTCCACCCCGGGAACGCGCCCCTTATTGCGGTCGTGGCACCAATGCAGTATCTCGGCGATTCCGTACATCGACAATTCAATCTTCATTATCTTGCTCATAAACTCCTCCTTATCAAGATCGCCATTGTACCCCAAACACTGCGTCATTTTCAAAGCTATTGCCGAGCGGGCCAGGATTGGGGAAACTGCGTTCTGGTAGGGATCGTTGCGCGGTTGGTTTGATTGCCAGGAGAAAGCGGTCGTCTGTATACTGACCACAGTCGTTTTGGTTGGAAGGCTTGGTTGAGGGGCGCTTGCTCACGCGGGCGATTCAACACGTTGCCGGTTTCTCGCTCGAGGAAGGGTGTGTGATCAGAAACGCTGACGGTCACAACAAGTGTAGATCGTGGAACCTTGTGGTCGTCATGGCGATAAGTTTCTTCCTGCTATTGGCAAGCGGCTGTACCAAGCAAGACCCCTATGCCCCACCCGATCTCTTCTACTACTTTGCCAGTTACAAAGTAGGTAAGAACCCGACGACCGTCACCCCCATGGACGTCAATCAGGACGGTTTTACCGATCTGGTGACAACCAACATCGGCAGCAATACCCTGTCGATTCTCTTAGGCAACGGTGACGGCACCTTTCTCGATCAAGTCCAACTGAACGTCTGTAAAGAGCCTCGCTCGCTCGCTCTCGGGATGTTCAATCGCGATCTTTACCCCGATGTGGTCTTGGCCTGTTCCGGGGGCGATGAAGTGGCCGTACTTTTCGGCCGTGGCGATGGAAAATTTGAGGAAGGACCGCGCTATCCCGTGCATCGGACTCCCATTGCCATCGCAAGCGACGATCTGAACGGCGATCAGGCGCCCGACCTCGTGGTCGCATTGCGGAACGACAAGATTAAAGTCTTCTTGGGAACCGGAACCGGTGAATTTACCCATGGGGCGCAGTACGAGTACGGCGATACGCCTACGTCGGTGGCACTGGCAGACTTGGATGGCGATGGGAAGATCGATTTGGCCGTGACAAACGGGGGACCGATGTCGAATGCGGTTTCCATCTGGATGGGAAATGGCGACGGCACGTTCCGCCCTCCCACCGACTATCGGACGGGGAAGCGCCCGCTTGGGGTGAGTTTCACCGACTTCAATCATGACCAGATCCGAGACCTATTTGTGATCAACGGTGTGCAGGATAGCTTCACCACATTTCTCGGAATAGGTAATGGGACTTTCCAACCAGGGCGCGATTCCGGGGCCGACGCAGGACCGAATTTCGGGCTCGCTCGCGACTTCAACGGAGACCACCGCATCGACGTGGCCATCGTCAATATTCAATCGAGTGATCTCTCCATTCTCTTTGGCCGTGGCGACGGGACATTTGAATATCCGCCGAGAAACTATCGGACAAAACCAGGCCCCTTCGCTCTAGCGACGTTTCGTGTCACGACGAAGGAGGTTGAAGAGCCTGGACTCGTGACGGCGGATAACGGTAACGGAAGCGTCTCCATCTTTCTCCATCGAGGGTTGAGAGCGGTGTCTACGCCCGTTGCACTCCCTCCGTGAAGCGCGTACGACGTCTGTCGAGAGATGGACTGAATCAACAGGCAGTCTTATTGACAGCCTGTCGACCCTCGGCTACAGTGGCCATTGGGCGCTCCTTCCAGGCCTCTAGCGCTCTGTTCGAGGACACCGTGAGATCCTTTAGATGGTGGTTTGCTATCGGCGCGCTACTCACCCTTTCTGTGCTGATGGTACAGGGGGGTGTGCGAGAGCTGCTCGACGGAGCCTCTCCCGGCAGTGGAGCCAGCGCGTATCTCTCGTTTGGTACTACGATTGTCGGCGGAGGATTGTTGGCAGGTTGCTTGGCTCTGGTGATGAATCGACTCCGGTAGACACGGAGTCTGAAGGCAGGCGCGTCGATGCACTGTTTGAGATGTAAGGGATTCATGATGGTCGAGCGTCACTATACGCTGGTAAATCGGCGACTCTATGCCCGCTGTTTGAATTGCGGATTCTGGATCGATCTTGCCGACCTGCTCCGCTTTTTCCATAAGGTGATCGATAGCGGGTTCCGTGGAGGAAAGGTGCGGGAATCATTTACGCTTTGAGTAGGAACGACGATTTTATGATGGAAAGAGACTGCGGGAGATTCCGTCGGGCGCCATATTTCGCCTGCGCTGCTGGGGTGTTCATCGGTCTCCTGTTGATCAGTGCCGAGACCGTCACTCCATCCATCGCTTTTGCGAAGAACAAGGCGGCTCAACCGGCGCATGTCCGAACGGCAATTGCCACGCACCAGTTCCCTCCATGGCGAGTCGCTCCAGCCCATGGCATTCTTCTCAAGGAGCTCAAGAGTGGGCGTGTGTTGTATGAACACGATGCCGAGAAGCGAATGTCCCCTGCCAGCCTCACGAAAATCATGTCGGCCCTGGTCATTTTGGAAAAGGGTCAGTTGGATGATCTCGTCACGATTAGTCCAAATGCCGCACGGGCTCACAAGACGCACTTGCGCGTGAAGGCAGGGCAGATCTTTAGGCTGGAAGATCTGCTGAAGGCCATGTTGATCATGTCCGCGAACGATGCCTGCCTTGCAGCGGTGGAGCATGTGGGTGGCGACGAAGCACAGTTCGTGACTCTCATGAATGCCAAGGTTGCGGCTCTTGGACTGGCTGATACGCATTTCAGTAATGGTTGCGGGTTTGATAACCCGGACCATTACTCGACGGCCGAAGACCTCGCCGCGTTGAGTGTCATCGCCCTCGATCAGCCGATCTTCCGGCAGTTAGTGCGTGAAGAACGCGCGATCATTATCCCAGTCAACGGTCACCGTGCGTACGTCTTACACAACACGAACAGATTACTGGGACGTATTCCCGGCGTCGAAGGTATCAAGACAGGATTTACCTCCAAAGCCGGTCGGTGCCTTATCGCAAAAGTTTCTCAGAACGGGAACGATCTTCTCCTCGTGATTCTCAACTCCAAACGTCGTTGGAATACCGCAAAGAACCTCATTGCCTACGGGTTACAGGCAGTCGAATCTCCGCACTGAATTCATTTATTTGATCACGTCGGCATGCACGCAGGCTTTGGCGTAAGGGTCACTATAGCCTGAGGGGTACCCGCAATCTACCGTGCGAGTCCTCCCTGGAAGCTCTGGTGAGGATAACCAGCCTTGATGCCGGCGAGTGAGAATAGAGGAGGAAAACTGAGCGGGAACGAATTCAAGCTGGTGATCTGGAAGAAGGATGGTACGTGCGCTAGATCTGCCGGGGCGTATTTGGAGTCGAACATCCGGCCCGCACCACTACCGCAGCGGGGAAAACTCGACGTTTACATCTTTCCCTAGATAGTTGATGAGGAACCCCTGTTTATCGTAAGCCAGTACGGCGCCCAATATGTTTTCGTCCCCGTATTCTTCCTGCCCCAATAGTTTTCGAATGTCATCAGGGCTTTCGCTGTTCAGCACGTTGCGAAAGATGCCGCGAGTCTTATAGGAGAATCGATTATTGATAAAGATCAGGTCGACTTTGCCGTCCTGTATGCGCACGCCAGCCATAGGACCAGTCGGTTTACGCTGGTCGAGCAAGAAGACAAACAAGGCTTCCTGTTCCACTTTCACTCCAGGAATTTTTTCATTCACTAGAGAGTCCAAGGCTTTTGCTTCAGAGTCTCCCAATTTGACGCCAAAGAGTGAAATCTCGGTACTCTTCAAGGCCTTAGGGTCCATCACGTCGTTTTTGCTCAATTCGTAGGGCTCGCCATATCCAAGGGACACCCATGCGCAGATTCCGGCCATCACCATGCAGGCTAGCGTGACGACTCGCAGTATATCCTTCATCGATTTTTCCTTAACCCATGGGTTCCGAGAGATGTATGGTGCGTGAAATCTATTAGCAAAATTGGTGGGACCAATGCAGTATGCGATCATTTTATCGAACGGCCTGAGAACTTGCAAGGAACGGCTGAATGCGCGATCGGAGTTAATTCCCTCGCTCTTATCCAGTCGTCACCATCCCGCGGTGACTGTGTTTTGGACGGGTGAAGAGGCTGGTCATGGTCGTTCGACAGAAGGTACCGAGTTCTCTCGCGGCAAAATATTGGTATCGATTGCCACCGTCGGCCAACTCCGCCGAATGGCCCGGAGCAGGATCGTACAAGTCAAGAATCCGAAACCCCGATCCAGCAAGTCTTAATCGGACGCACCGTTCAGGTAGAATCGTGCGTCCCACCCCTTCCGCAACCGGCTGGAGTATGCCTTCGAGGGAGGTCGTCGTGCGCACAAGTTGGGCCTTGATCTGCGTCTCTGTGCATTTCGCCTCCACCATCTTCCGACGGCAATAATCGACCGGGATGAGTACGAGCGGAAGCCCACCGAGATCCTGCACTCGCAAGCGAGGGTGGGGAAGCGTTTATTTGTATCAGCGACTGGTTCGTTCGCTAAGGAGGGAGGGGCCCTATGACAAAGCAACCTGTGTTGTGGGGATGGGTTGGTAGGAATTAGTGTCATGGTGGTCTTGGTTGGCTGTGCGGGAATGGAACGGATGTCGGCAGGGAAGTCTCTGTACGACCGGCTTGGCGGAAAGTCCTCGATTTCATCGGTTGTTGATCAGTTTGTAGCCAATGTGGCCGCCGATACTAGGATTAATGGCCGGTCTGCGAGCACTGATATTCGGAAACACAAGGGCCACCTCGTCGACAAGTCTGTATGGCGACAGGAGGGCCCTGCACTTACAGCGGGCGCGACATGAAGACGACCCATGCCGGGATGAAGATTTCCAATGGGGACTTTGGAACAGTAGTGGAGGACCTGGCGAAAGTGCAGGATATGTTCAAAGGGCTGGCGCAGGGAAAGGGAGAGCTCCTGAGTCTTCTTGGGCCAATGAAGAAGGATATTGTTGAAGCTTCGTAGAGACTATGAAGCGATGAAGGCGAATCGATCTGTCCCCACTCGCTTCTATACGGGAGACGCTAGATGGTGTGATGGGTGGCGATGAGGAGGGCTCCGAGGTGCCGGAGCCGTTGAAAGTAGGGCCGACAGCCTTCGTCAAGATCGTCGGTCAGAGTATCCAGGTCAGCAACACAATCTTCGACGATCCCGAGCCGCTGGGCATCAAGCCCCTCAGGACTATCGAGGAAATACACCACGCATCCGCTGATCACCGTATCCAGCGTCATCAGCGGCCCTTCATGCTGGCTTCCCACTTGAGGCCAGCGCTCCTCCTTATGGGTTTCCCAGAGGGACAACAGGGCATCTCGATCCATCCTAACGTCCTCTACGATTCCGCGTAGCTCAGCTTTACCAGATCCACCCTAGCGCATAGAGTAACGGGACCGCAAGCATACAGAGACCAAGTTCCCAGAATCGGTAGTCGATGTTTTCCCGACCAACACACCAGTCGGTGACCGGCCCACACCACGCGTGCGTTCCGATCGACAGGAAGGCTCTGTTGGCGAGTATGCCACCCGTCTTCACCATACAAGCCATTGATAGGGCAGCTCCTGCGAGGCAAGGAACAAAAAGACGTCTCCGATGATCGCAACAAGCACGCACCGCAATATCGCAGGGGGCTGCTGCAGCAACTCGGGGGCCTGCGTGATGTTGTAGCGGTGAGCGAACAGGATGGCTATGCCGTCGGCCACCCAAATCCCGGCGAGTGTTGCCAAAGCATAGCCCTTCAAACAAGAGACCCCGATAGTACGCAACCCCCGCACGCATGAAGTGTGGAGTTCACGGGTAGAGTCCGCGATGGAAATGAGCTTGGGCGACTTTATCGATCCCGCTCATCAGGGCGGCCATACGCATGGAAGTCTTTTTGGAGACAGAAAGCTGTAATGTTCGATGGAAGGCGGAGGTCAGAATATCTTGCAGGCGCTCTTGGATGTCAGTAGCCTTCCAGGAAAAGCGCTGCACATTCTGCACCCACTCGAAGTAAGACACGATCACGCCACCGGAGTTAGCCAGGATATCTGGGATGATAAAGACTCCCTGGTCCTGGAGAATGTGATCGGCCTCCAGGGTCGTCGGGCCGTTCGCCCCTTCGGCAAGAATTCGGCAGTGTAGTTTTGCGGCATTGTGTTCGGTGATCTGCTCGGAGAGCGCGGCTGGGACCAGCACGGTGCAGTCGAGTTGCAGCAATTCGTCGTTGGAGAGCCAGTCTCCCAGCTTGGTGTCACGGAGGGATTGGCCCCTGGTCTTGTAGCGTGTAAGAAGATCAGGAATGTCCAAACCGCTTGAATTGTGGATGCCTCCCTTCCCGTCGCTCACTGCGATAACGCGTGCGCCACACTCCTGCATGATGCGAGCGGTATGGGATCCGACGTTGCCAAACCCCTGTATGGCCACGGTTGTGTTTCGAATGTCGAGTTTGAGGTGATGAAGCGCTTCCATGGTGACGTAGACCACTCCGCGGCCGGTGGCTTCCTCACGCCCGAGGCTTCCACCAAGCGATAAGGGCTTTCCTGTGACAACCCCTGGCACCGAATACCCTATTTGCTGACTATAGGTGTCCATGATCCAGGCCATCACCTGGGCGTCTGTGCCGACATCTGGGGCAGGTATGTCCTTCTCTGGCCCGATCAACGGGAAGATTTCCGATGTGTAACGCCTGGTCAATCGTTGCAATTCTGATCGTGACAACTGATTTGGGGCGACCGCTACGCCACCCTTGGCTCCGCCATAGGGCAGATCGGCTAACGCGCATTTCCAGGTCATCCACATGGCAAGGGCCGCGACTTCACCAAGGTTCACGTCCGGATGATAGCGAATGCCGCCCTTCGAGGGGCCGCGGGAAGAATCGTGCTGCACACGATAACCTGTATAGACCTCGACCTGGCCGTCATCCATTCGAACAGGCACACTGACAATCAGCGACCGTTGTGGAAGTTTCAGCCGCTCGCGTAAATTGCGATCGAGTTCCATGGCCTCGGCTGCTTGATCAAACTGCGCGACCGCCAGTCGAAAAGTCGGTGTGTCGAGTTCGTGCATTGGGTGTTCCTTTGGTCAGGGTTGCAGTAAGGGCGTTGATGTGAGGGGGTCACGGTATACCCGCCTCATGATGTCGGGTGAGGGACTCATCCATTGCAGGTTAAATATTTGCGCGAATTCCTGCGCCACCTGTTGCGCGATGACTGAAGACGACACGGCGGACTGCCGGATCTCGGCCATGGATGTGATGTGGCATTGTGCCAGGCCGCAGGGCATGATATGGGAAAAAGGGGATAGGTCCAGATCGACGTTGAGCGCAAATCCGTGAATCGTGACCCCGTGATCGATCCGGACTCCGATCGCGGCAATCTTCGCGTCAGCATCATTCCAGCGCACCCAGACGCCAGGTTTCTTTTCGAGGCGATAGCCTTCAATCCCCCATCGCGACAGGGTATGGATCAAGACCTCCTCCAACTTCCGTACATATTGTTTCGGTCCTGAACAATGATCTGACAGCTTGAGGATAGGGTAGCCCACGACCTGTCCCGGTCCATGATAGGTAATCGAGCCACCTCGATCGACAGACTGAAGACTGGCGCCTGTCCGGCGGAGGGCCTCCTCTCCGCAGTCCCAATGTGCTGGTAGGGTGGTGCGGCCTAGGGTATAGACTGGCGAGTGTTCAAGGAGCAACAACACATCCCTTCGTCTCTCTGCAATCCGTTCCTCCTGTAGCTGTTTCTGAAGTGTCCAGGCTTTGGCATAGTGGATCGGTTGTGAAAACTGGACGAGCGTACCTGCTCGTGGGGTTAGCGTCGGAAGAGGCTCACTCCCCTGTCCTCGGAAATCGTGATCTTGGTGTGACCCATCGGAGTGAATCATGGGACAGCCTTCGGTAGCGCGGGGCTATGCAGTGATATTGCGGACTGGGCGTTCTTTCTCTGAATGGTTAATTGCAGGGTTGGCTGGTCTCCGGACCGTTGGATCGAGTGCCAAAAGTCTCCGAGATTGTAAATCTGATGTTGATCAACGGCGGTGATGATGTCGCCATTCTGGAGGCCTGCGACGGCAGCCAACTCCGATGGCTCGACATGAAGAGCCAAGACACCACGGTCGCCTTCCTGCCTGAAACTGGCCACGATGCTGGAGGTGATTGTGACAGGCGTGAATCCGAGGTCGGGGCGAAGGACCGACCCACGGACGATCATCGATTGAATATGGGGGTAGATGGCTTCCATCGAAATCGCATAGTTAATGGCTTGAGCGGAGGGGGCGATGGCCACGTTGATGCCGATCACATGGCCAGACAGATCGACGAGCGGGCCTCCGCTATTGCCCGGGTTGATGGCGGCATCGGTTTGGATCGGGGCATAGAGTGTTTCGCCGTCCGGGGTGAGTACCGAGCGCTCTACCGCGCTGACGACACCCACAGTGACGGTCGAGCCTCCCTTGAGTGCGAGGGGGTTGCCGATTGCGACGACCGACTCGCCAATTTCAAGCATCGGAGAAGGGCTCAGCGTGGCGGGAACCAAGTCCGTCGCCGTGACCTTGACGAGGGCCAGGTCGAGTAGGAAGTCACGGGCGACGACACGTCCTGGGGTGAGTCGACCGGTTGAGAGCCCCCCCACCAGGCTCTTGATGCCCGCTACCAGGTGATTGTTCGTCAGGATGTATCCGCTCTCGTCGAGAATGACGCCGGCACCCGATCCCGATTGGGCTTGCGTGGGAGTTGCCGGCACGCCGCGTGAGAGAATGGTGACGACCGAGGGACGTACTTTCGCCACGACCGCAGGGACCGACAGGGATTTTTCGTGGGAGAGAACCGATCCAATCGGTGGTTCCGCGTAGGCGATTAGACCGTCAAGTGCAAAGGCGATGACAAGAAGGAGAAGGAATGGAATTGTGAAGAAGCGAAAGAGGAGGGAACTCGTCTCTGTTGTGCGCACACTCGTCATGGGGCCTCATCTACTTGAGTCGGCTCCATTGTCGCACAAGTTCTCGCAGGGTGAAAGTCGTAGAACAAAAAAGGGGCGAGGATCGTCCTCGCCCCTTTTCTGCTTCCTGAGTCATTGGTCTACTGAATGGCAGCAAACATTTCTTTGATCTCGGGAGTCTTCAGTTTCTTAAGCGCTTTCGCTTCGATCTGGCGAATCCGCTCCCTCGTCACCGAGAGGCTCTGCCCCACCTGCTCCAGCGTGCAGGCCTGATCGTGGCCAATACCGAAGCGCAGCCGGATGACGGTTTGTTCTCGGGGCGTGAGCGTACCGAGAATGCGTTCAAGTTGTTGCGACATTTCAGTCCGGTGCACATGGGCATCGGGTGGGATGGCTTGCAGGTCGGGAATCAGTTCCCCGAATTCCGTGCTTCCGTCACCCACCGGCTTCTCCATGGCGATCGGCTCTTGAAAGGCTTGCACGGTTTCGTGGAGTCGCTCGGGTCTCATTCGTAGCACTTCCGCCACTTCTTCGAGTCGAGCCGGACGGCCCAACTGTTGACCGAGTCGTCTAGTCACGCGGAGGATGCGGTGCGAGGCTTCAGTCTGGTGAACCGGAATGCGAATGGTCCGCGATTGATCCGCCAGCGCACGCGTGATGCCTTGACGGATCCACCAGGTTGCGTAGGTGCTGAACTTGAACCCTTTGCGGTACTGATAGCGCTCGGCCCCTTTCATCAGCCCGATATTTCCTTCTTGCACGAGATCTAGCAAAGTCAGGCCACGGCCCGTGTAATGTTTTGCAATGTCCACGACGAGCCGCAGGTTGCAGCGCACCAATTCGTCCTTTGCCCGTTCGAGCACGATCCGAGCGGAGCGGAGGGTAGCCAACTCTCCCTTTAGCTGCCTGGCGATGGTAACCGGAAGCTTTTGCTGCCCCGATCCCTCCTTGATCATCTCGGCGAGACTCTGTTCGGCTTTATCGATCGCTGTGGCTGAGAGTCCGCTCAAACCTCTGACCATCTGGAGTGTGCGTTGTGCCTCGAGCACAGAGTCCGAACGCTTGAGCCTGGGTAAAAGTCGTAGGGTGTGGCGTAAGGCCTTCCGAATGGTGCTCGTTCCGTAATCGATCTTCTTCGCCATCTCGACTTCTTCTTCTCTGGTCAACAGGGCGCGTTCGCCGAAGGAGTGAAAGTAGAGCGACTCCAACATGAACGGGCCACTGCTGAGGGCGGTGCGAGTCACCGTCTTCACCGGTTCCTCAGGTTGTTCCTCTTCGGATGTATCTCGGCCGATCACATCCAAGAGGTCGCTCGCCCCGGGATCGTCCGCATCAACGTCCTTAGCAATTGTGACAAACTCTTCCGCCTCAGGGGTTGGGAATAGATTCTCTTTCATGTCGTCGCCCCTCCTCTGACTTTCCGGTGTTTTGCTCTGCATGGTCGTAACCTCAACAGGTCTCCATTTTTCTGCTCTGTTCTAATTAGAGACAGCTATCCGCCAAAGGATTCATTCTGGGCTCTGTGCTGTTCTGTTATCTCTCTACGCAGCAAATCCTGTGCTGGATTGTTCATGAGAAAGGCGGATCGAGATCCCGAGGAAAAGACAGCACTATTAGAGGAAGTTAATGAGGAGGTCTGAGAGGGGGTGAGGCAAGATTGCTGCAGGTGTGCAGGGGTGGCCATAGAGCAACGGGCCTAATCGCCACATCTACTTCTTGGTCAGCCCTTTCCGAAAGGGGGCGATCATAGCGATGGGAATGGTGAAATCGTGGTGGGATTTTTCCCCGCTGCGATTTAAATGAGCGTCTGGATATAGGGCGCTTGGACAGTGCATTGGTTCGGGCGCTCGGCCTGAACAAGCTGGGGTTAGGGGCTGCGCGTATCAAAATGGAGTTCGATCTGTTCCCCAAGAAGACACATGGCAGAGGTTAAGAAATCCGATATCGTGGTCGTTTGTCTTGTTGAAAACCCGGCGCAGCACTTCTAGAATGAAGCTCCGATGTCACATTTTCAACAAGGCGAGCGTATCCATCTGGTCGACAAGAAAGGGCGGCAGTATGCCCTGACCCTGAAGGCCGGAGATCTCTACCAACTGAGCGGTCACAAAATTCTCCACGACGACCTCATCGGAAAGCCAGATGGTTCCCTAGTCATGCTCTCCGGTAACAAGACGATGTTGGCACTGAAGCCCACGTTCGGCGACTATGTGCTAAAGATGCCGCGCGGCGCGCAGGTGTTGTATCCGAAAGATCTTGCGCTCATTCCCATGTGGGCGGATGTTTATCCTGGCGCGCGCGTGTTTGAAGCGGGGACAGGTTCCGGGGCGTTGACAATGGCCCTCTTGCGCGCAGTGGGTCCACGTGGATTGGTGGTGACCTACGAAGCCCGTGAGGATTTCGCGCGAACGGCGATGACGAACATTGAACGCTATATGGGCCCGATGCCGAATCTCATCCCGCTTCGTCGGAATGCGTATGAGGGGATCAGTCTGCTCGACGATGCGCGACCATTTGATCGCCTCGTCCTTGATCTTCCGGAGCCCTGGCAGGTGGTACCGCATGCCGCACAGGTCCTTCGTTCTGGCGGCATGTATTTGAGCTTTGTTCCTACCGTCCCTCAAGTGGTACAGACGGTGGAGGCCCTTGAGCGAGCGACGGTCTTTGGTATGGTCGAAACATTTGAAACGCTGTTGAGGACCTGGTCCATTCAGGGACGCAGCGTACGGCCGGATCATCGAATGGTCGCCCATTCAGGCTTCATTACGGTGGCCAGGAAAATTGAATCTGGTTTGTGGCCCGCAGCTCAAGCTGTTGAGTTTGTGGGGGAGGCCACTGGTGCTCACGAAGAGCGGGAGGATGGCGCGCGATGAATCGGTTACATGGAAAGGTCGCAGTCGTTACAGGAGGCAATGCGGGTATTGGAGAAGCGATCGCGAAAGTCTTTGCGCGCGAGGGGGCATCGGTCGTGATCACAGGGAGACGCCAAGGGGAGCTGGACCGTGTCGTGAATGATATTGTGAAGGAGCAGGGCAAGGCCTTCGCCGTTGCCGGATCGGTCACAGATGAACCCCATGTCCTGGAGGCAGTGCGTCGGACTTTGCAGCAATTCGGGCGTCTCGATATCCTCGTCAACAATGCTGGAGTAGGGGACTTCGGGAAGCGCCTGCATGAGATCGATGATGCGACTTGGGCACACGTTTTCGACGTCAACCTGACCGGGGTGTTTCGCATGACGCGAGCCGTCCTTCCGCAGATGTTGAAGCAGGGGAAGGGAGCGATCGTCAATATCTCTTCCATCGCGAGCCTGGTTGGAATTCCCATGTTGTCGGCTTACGCCGCTTCCAAGGGGGCGCTCGATGCCTTGACCAGATCCCTCGCGATCGACTACGCCAAAGAAGGCGTTCGCTGCAACGTGGTGAATCCTGGGCTTATCGATACGCCAATGGCCGCTCCACTGATGAGCAATCCCGAACAACTGGACCCCATTCTGTCGCACTATCCTATCCGTCGAGCCGGGAAACCAGAAGAGGTGGCCAACATGGTTCTCTATCTGGCCTCCGACGAAGCAGCCTGGGTCACAGGCGGAACCTTCCCTATCGATGGAGGGATGACCGTCTCGTGAGCAGGCAGCCACTGCGAGTGGTGAATATCACATTCGCGGCGATGGGGGCTCGTCAGTTGGCCTAAAGACGAAACAGCAGTCGCGACTTCTCAGACCTATGGAAATCAATGCACATACTCAGTTCTGTGGCGTAATTGGCAATCCAGTCGAGCATTCGCTTTCACCCGCGATTCACAATGCCGCGTTTCAGAAACTCGGGCTGAACTTCGTGTATCTGGCTTTCCACGTGGAAGCGATCGGCGATGCGATCAAGGGTCTTCGGGCTCTGGGGAACTTTCGCGGCGCTAGCGTGACCATTCCCTACAAGGTGGCAGCCGTTCCGTTTCTTGATTCAGTCGAGCCGACCGCACGTCTCATTGGCGCGATCAATACCATTGTGGCTGCGGGCGGAATCCTCACAGGGTATAACACCGATGCGACTGGCGCATTGTGTGCGCTTCGTGAAGCCGGTGTCGTCATGAAAGGGCGGCAGGTGGTCATGCTCGGGTCCGGAGGCGCTGCTCGCGCCATTGCCTTCGCGCTCGGGGCTGAGGCTGAGGTTGCTCGCTTGACCATATTAGGAATTGATGAGCGGGAACGTATCGCCTTGGCCCGGGATCTCCAGTCGAAGACGGAATTGACAGTGCAGGAGACGCCTCTTGATGAGGGGTCGCTGCGCAAGGTGTTGCCGGACACTCATGTGCTGATCCATTGCACTCCGATGGGTATGTTGCCCAACGTGCACGAAACTGCTGTGCCGGCGATGGTACTTCATTCGGAACTGACTGTGATGGATATCGTCTATAACCCTCGGGAGACCCGATTGCTGAAGGATGCGAAGGCGGCGGGCTGTCGCACGATTTCGGGGCTCGAGATGTTTCTTCATCAAGCCGCGGCTCAGTTCGAGCTCTGGACTAATCAGGCGGCACCTTTCGATGTTATGCGTGCCGCCCTGGAATCCCGCTTTTCATGAACATCGTGCTGATCGGCTATCGGGGGACGGGCAAGAGCACGGTGGGCAGGTTGCTTGCCGTGCGATTGGGACGAGAACTTGTGTCAACGGATGCGGAGATCGTCAAGCGTACGAAACGTGCGATTCCGGAGATCGTTGCCCAGGAGGGATGGGAATACTTTCGCAATCTGGAGTCCGGTATCTGCAGGGAACTTGCCAGCCGTGACCAACTCGTGATCGATACCGGAGGTGGGGTTATACTTCGCGCGCAGAATGTCGAGGCGTTGAAGAAGACCGGCACCCTATTTTGGCTGACGGCCTCCGTTGAGACGATTGCAAAACGAATCGGCGGTGACAAGCAGCGCCCCTCATTGACGGGGACCAAGTCGTTCGTCGATGAAATTCAAGACGTATTGCAGGAACGGACGCCGAAATATCAAGCAGCCGCCGATCACATCATCAGGACCGACGATCGATCGATTAATCAGTTGGTTGAGACGCTACGCACGCTGGCGTGAGGGCGTTTGATCATTGTCTCTGTCATGTCAGGATGAGGCTGTGCCGTCGGCTCGCCCTTGACAAGGTCTCCTTCGAAGTGTTTGAACTAGCCGAGCGCGCCCGTAGCTCAATTGGATAGAGCATCGGACTTCGGATCCGAGGGTTGGGGGTTCAAGTCCCTCCGGGCGCACCACTCCATTCTGGGAGGCCCCAGGATGGAATCATTGAAGTATCAGTAGCTTGCAACTGATCTGCCTGGCCCTTTCGAGCGGGTCATCCCCCCACCAAAGCTGCATAGATTTCTCGTATATCGAGCAGTACCCTTACAACAAGAAGCAGGATCCATGGGGTGTTTGAATGGTGCTATGCTATAGGCAAGATCGCGTGAGACTTATTATCGGGATGTTATTAGATCGGGGACATGGCAGGCTTGGACTAGGCATTGTCGCAATGGTGGACGTTGGTTAACGAATCGGGATCCCACGGCACCCTGGGTCTGTTCTTGCGGATGACTGAGTGGATAAGAGTACAGTCACCAAGAGGAGGGGCATATCATGAATCATGTAGTCCTCCATGACGTTCGGGCTGGTTTTTTCCTGATGGTGGGCTTGACCATGTTGGCATTTATTTGTGCCGTAGCCGCATTGAGTACCGTGATGCGGCCAGCTCGGTGGGCTGATCGTAAGCCGGCTCAATTCTAAACTGTTTCCTCATCGATCCACTCGTTTGCGGTTGGTAGCAGAGGGATATCTGCTCTCTCATCCACCGTGTCTATCCCTCGAGAACCACTTCCAACAGCCGGACAATTCAAGCGAAATAGCTATGGGAATCGGGTGAGCGACACCTTTTTATTCAGGTGCTATATTTGATCTACACAGGTGAAATGTTATTCCATGGATGGGGGAACAATCATGATCGGAAGTCCAATAAAAACAGGTGTTGTGGCAGCGATGGGGCTAGTCCTGTTGGTTAGCCAGGGCTGTAGCATGAAATGGCTGCAGTCCGATGGAGAGACGGGAGCAGGGTCTGCGCAAAACGGTGGCTCAGGGGGAGGACTAAGTGGTTTCTCCAAGAATCCCCTGGAAGAGCGTCTAGGGAAGGGCGGCGATATCGCATCGCTTTCCTCCAGTGGGATGAGCGCCCGTCAGCGTGCGGAAATAACCAAAGAGGAAAAAGCGGCCATAGAAGCTGGCTTACAGGACGTATTCTTTGGATATGATCAGTGGATGCTTTCAGATGCTGGGATGGAGGCTTTGAATCATGACGCACAGTGGCTGAAGGATCACCCTGGAGCGGTGATGAAGGTCGAAGGGCATTGCGATGAACGGGGCACGGCCGACTACAATATCGTCTTGGGGGATAAGCGAGCCAAGGCTGCGCGCAGCTATCTGATCGAGTCGGGTGTAGGCCCCAAGCAGGTGGCGATCGTATCGTACGGCAAGGCGCGTCCTTTCTGCACGGACCCTGCTGAATCCTGCTATCAGCAGAACCGTCGAGGACATGTATTGTTGAATGTGAAGAAGTAGCCTGGCTACTCACGGCCTCCAAGGAACTCCGGCGCCTCTTCATGCGAGCCCGGGGTTCATTTTTTGATTGGGATGAAACAGGCATGGCTCTCGTAAAGAATCAGCGGGATTCAAGTATGAGGCCCCCTCAGCCTTGCATGGTCAAAGAGGAGCCTCCTATGGAGAAGCGCCAACAGCCACGTTTTACAGCACAGTTCAGAAGCACTTTTTCTGGGGGGCAGCGAGAAAGCCAAGGTTGGACGCTGGACCTCTCTGCCGGTGGCTGTAAAATCGAAACGGATTTACCGGTGCTCGTGGGGGCGTCGGTCGAGTGCCGCATCTATATCCCTGGGCTTGACTGGCCATTGCGGGTCGACGAAGCCCAAGTGCGCTGGGTCAAGGACAATACATTTGGGATCCAGTTCACGAAAATTCAACTTGATGAAGAGACAAAACTCAAGGAAGTTATTGCCAGTCTCAACGAAGAACTTAAGGCGTAGCTTTTCTCGCTCCTGTATATTCCTTAAAACCCAAACGGTATCGGCCCCCGCCTGCATCTCAGGTGTGGGGTGTCCTGCGTTCGCTCGTGTATCTGTTCGCGGCGTCAGGGCGTCCTATGGTATAAGGCAGAGGTAGGATCTAAAAGAAAGTGGAACCTTCCACGGTTTACTTTCAGAGCACGTAGTCAGAGATCTGCACTATGGGACAAACCGTATCTCCAGCACAGACTGGATTCAGAGTAGCCACCTTGGCTGGCGGTTGTTTTTGGTGCCTCGAAGCGGTCTACGATGAGATGAAGGGTGTGGTCGCGGTCGAGTCCGGCTACATGGGTGGTCAGGTAGATTGTCCGACGTATGAAGCCGTGTGTAGCGGTAGGACTGGTCACGCAGAAGCGGTCCGTATCACGTTCGATCCCACCGTCGTCAGCTATCGCGAGTTACTTGAAGTGTTTTGTGTCATCCACGACCCTACGACACTCAATCGGCAAGGGCATGATGCCGGCACGCAATATCGCTCGGCAATATTCTACCATGCACCTGAGCAGAAGCAGATTGCCGAGGAGGTGGTCGCAACTGTGACGAAAGAGAAGCTCTACATCAATCCGATCGTGACGGAAATTACTCCTGCCGGGACCTGGTACGAAGCCGAGCCCTATCACCAGGAATATTTTGCGCGGAATCCCCTCCAAGGCTACTGTACAGCCGTCGTCGGGCCGAAAGTGGTCAAGTTCCGCAAGCAATTTGCGTGGAAATTGAAGACCTAACCTCGCCCTGTGCTCTCGATGCGTGCCGAGTATTACGTCAATAGGTATGTCTAGCTTTCCATGAGCAGGTGCGTGAGATCGGGATGTGTGGAATAGCGGGTGCTCGTGTCGGTTCCAGGTCGTATGATGTGGGAGGTCATGAATCCACCGACGGGGCAGCATCCAGTTCGCCTTCTGTGTCCTACAGAAAGAGAATGTGGTGGGGTGGATGGCCGATCTGCTCACTGATCGTGCGGTAGCTGAAAGCTATCTTCTTTTCGCCGACACTGGTATCAGAAAAATTCTCAAATAAGGATGTCACATCTCGGATGTTGGTGTGTGTAAAGATGAGCGGCTGTGCCTGTTCCGAACCAGACGAGTAAATTCCCAAACGGATGCCGCGCGCGCCAGTGTGTTAATGCCGGGAAAACATCGCCTTACGGTTCCGGCACAAACACCCGCTGTCGATAGCCGTCCTCCCAGATCATTCCGTGCAGCGCCTTGAGCCGACCAGTTTTCGGTCCTAATCGCTCCTGCGGGGCAGCATGACGGGCAGTTCCTCGTACGCGGGGCGTGTACCTGTTTCGTGCTCAATGGCATTCTGACATACCGTGGTCCATCGGAGCAGGTGAGGGTCGTGCCGACGCTCATGGAGGGACGATTGAGTAGGTGTCTCGTCCCTCGATAGGGAACGGCACTCCGATATGTGAGAGATAGTCGGGGAGTGCCGTGGCATGAAAACCGGGCTGCTTTTGATCCAAGTTCACCCGACAAGGCCGAATGAAGGGGTGAGGGGCTTGCCGAATTCGACATAGGTTGCCATTCTACGCGGTCAGTCGCGTGGCTGTGGATCTTCAACCGGGGAGATTATGGGGAAGGATGAGAACCAATCGAGCAGGAAACTTCAGTCAGTCCTGTTCGTGTGTACGGGGAATATTTTTCGGAGCGTGACCGCTGAGTACGCGCTCAAAGTCAGACTTGGTGCGAACACGTCCTGTGTTGTCAGCTCGGCCGGGATCGAGGCCAAGCCTCAGTTGGTGCATGCCTGGGTCCAGACCCGATTGCGCGAAAAGGGCGTTGATCCAACCATACATGTCCAACGACAACTTACGAAGGAGCTAGTTGAGGCTGCCGACCTTGTCATCGCCATGGGGCGAAACCACCAGGTCTTCGTTCGGGGACAGTTTGGGCGTGATGCTCCCCTGTTTAATCAAGTTTGTCTCGGCCAAGACGAGCCGATTCTGGACCTGCACGAGGTGTTTCCGGATTGGGAGACCGACCCCGAGCGGGCCCGCGCCTATGTGTGGTCGGTGATAGATGTCATCTGGGCTACAGCACCAGCCCTTCTTCCTCGCCTCCGTTAGCAGGTTTTACGGCACCTATTGCCTCTGTCGGTTCATTCTTGGACTCGATTGGACATTTTTTCTCCACTTAATAGGAGGTACTCAACGGTATGGCCTCCTAAATCATGGCAATGTTGAAGCGCGTGCTATATTTTCCACAGTACCTCTTGCGAGTTGATTACGCGGGATAAGGCATTGATGCAACGATCACGGACACAGGAAGTGACAGCCTCTGATAGCCTTGATCGCGAGCTGGAATGGGACTCGTGGTCAAATGAGAAGCTCCTGAATCTTCCCATGAGCCAACTCGGCGTCACCCTCGACGGGGCATTCCTGTCAGGACAGATCCAACAACTCTACGCTGAACTCGAAGCCCGGCAGCTTCTCTTCCGTCCCCACTTTTGGTTGTCGAACGAATGGTTTACTCCGGACGGTGTGCCGGGGATTGCCGTGCCGTTTTATCTGGCCCATCCACGACTTGCAAAACTAGAAATGGATCAGATGCTTGAAGTTGAGGGAGGGACACCGGAGTGGTGCATGAGAATTTTGAGGCATGAGGCCGGCCACGCCATTGAAAATGCCTATCGTCTCCGCCGTCTCCGCAACCGGCAACAAGTATTTGGTCGTTCATCCGATCCTTATCCCAAGTATTACAGTCCCAGACCCTATAGTCGGAGCTTCGTGCGGCATCTCGATGTGTGGTATGCGCAAAGCCATCCGGATGAAGACTTTGCGGAGACCTTCGCGGTCTGGCTCACGCCCGATTCGACCTGGGCCGACCGTTATAAGGGGTGGCCGGTGCTCAAGAAGCTTCATTATGTAGATGGGCTCATGGATGGGCTGGCTGCTGTGCCGCCCAAGGTGGTTACGCGTGAGGAGATCGATCCGCTGTCCGAACTGAAGAAGACCTTGCGCGAGCATTATGAACGAAAGCGCAAACACTATGGGACTGAGCGACCGTCATTGTACGATCCGGACTTGAAGCGACTGTTTTCTGATGCCCCTGTACACGCTGATAAAATGAGTGCCGCCACCTTTTTGAACCGTTTTCGAAAAGAGGTGCGCCGTAAAGTTGCTGCCTGGACCGGCGAATATCAATATACAATTGATCAGGTGCTCGAAGACATGATTCAGCGCTGCCGTCAGCTCCACTTGCGTCTACCACTCGTAGAAGATCAGGCGAAGTTAGATTTCACGATTTTGCTGACCGTCCACACGATGAACTACTTGCGCAGCGGGCGGCATAAGGTGGCGGTATGAAACGGCTCCGCATCCTCGTCCTGATGCACGAAGATCTAGTACCTCCGGATCACCTCAACGGGCAGGACGTGATTGGCGCCGAGTGGAAGACGGAATACGATGTAGTCTCCACTCTCCGCAAGCTCGGACATGATGTTAAGCCGCTAGGGGTCAAAAGCGATCTCGGGGTGCTTCGATCGGCCATAGAAGACTGGAAGCCGCACATCGCCTTCAATCTGCTCGAAGAGTTCGATGGGGTGGCGGTGTACGACCAGAACGTCGTGTCGTATCTTGAACTGCTTCATGTCCCCTATACGGGCTGTAACCCGCGTGGGTTGATGCTGGCGCGCGACAAAGTTCTCTCCAAGAAGTTGTTCTCGTTCCACCGAATCCCGTTCCCTGATTTCATGGTGGTGCCGCAGGGGCGGACGGTCAAACGGCCCAAATGGCTGCCATTTCCATTAATTGTCAAATCGGTAACCGAAGAGGCGTCACTCGGGATCTCTCAGGCGTCCATTGTCCAGGATGATGCCAAACTCAAGGAGCGAGTCGAATTCATCCACGCGAGCGTAGGAACCGGCGCCCTCATTGAGCGGTATATCGAAGGGCGCGAACTGTATGTCGGGGTGATGGGCAATGGGCATGTCCATGTCTTGCCGGTGTGGGAGTTGATCATGGACAAGTTGCCGGAGGATGCCCGTCGAATTGCGACTGAACGGGTCAAATGGAGTCGCACGTATCAAGACAAGTATGGGATTCGGTCAGGCGTAGCCAGGAATCTTCCCGAAGGAAAAGCCGAGAAGATTCAACATCTCGCGAAGCGCGTCTATCGCGCACTCGGCTTGAGTGGCTATGCACGCATTGACGTGAGAATGGATGCGGAAGGGAATGTGTACGTGTTGGAAGCCAATCCAAACCCACAAATCGCGCACGACGAAGATTTTTCTGATTCGGCAGAGAAAGCCGGCTACACCTATAAAGATCTGTTGCAAGAACTGCTGAACATCGGGCTTCGCTGGCGGCCAGCCAAAGCGGCCTAGCTGCTTCCTTTCCCACCCAACTCCTCAAATCCTTCCGCAGCCTGTCAGAGTGACGTATCCTCTTAGAGCTCTGCCGAAGCGCCTGCGCCTATTTGACGTGGGCCGCCGAGAACTTCGGAGCGAGAAGGTGGAGAGCGCGAATGAAGCGAGGAGTTTCCCTATCGTCCTCTAAGGGCCGAAGCGGAAACCAAACAGCAGGGCAACGCTTGTATGGTCATTCTCCGATATCGAGGGAGAAAGATCGATGTCGTGGAGATTGACGATCAACGTCGAAGACAAGGCGAGATTGTGGGCAGCCTGGTACTCTAGTGAGACACCAATAGGGATGTACCAGCTCGTATCGTTGCGGTCGATGCGCCCAGGGCCGGTTCCGCGGTTTAGGTCTACGTGGAGTAAACCGATTCCCGAGAAGGGTACCAGGTTGATGCCGTTATTGAGGCGAAAGTGATAGCGGCCGACCCCTGCGAAGGAGATCTGGAAAAGATCGCTCATCGGACTAATCTGCATCATCGGTCCGATAGAGAAGTTTCGATCGATGTAGTAGTCACCACTGAATGCTAGGGTAAATACCGTGCCATTGACCATTCCGGATGTGAGTCCCAGGTCGCTTCCGAACCCCCAGCGGTTTTCGTCGGCTTGGGCTTGAGGTGCAACCACGACGGTGCCCACAGCCAAGAAAACCACCAGACTGGCAGCACAGGTCCATCGTGAAAATGTGGTGGCGATGTGTCGAATCATTCTGGCGGACTCTAGCACAGGGGGCAAGTTTGGACAAGTTGCTTGAGGCCACTGGTGACAGTGGGGTATTCTCTGCCACTGCGGACGAGGAAGGGAGTGAGGCATGTCAGCTAACTTAGTGACGCCGAGGCAAGCAGCGGCCGCTTTGATCGCAGCGATGCCGACTGGTGTGTCGGTTCAGCAACTGGAGGAATATGGGATCGAAGCGACGACGGAACAGGCTCAGGCGATCACGCAAGAAGTGCTCTCGCTGAACCTATTTTGGATCTTCGCAGCCATCGAGGCGCACATCCCTCAGAAGTATCAGCCCGCGCTGTCTGAACTCATCTTGGATGCGATAGAAACAGGATGGGGTACGACCGTTCCTGTCGGTTCAGCCGCCTGGACTGTCTACCTCAACGAATGGCAGGAGCGGCGTCGTCGGTATAGCCGCTTGGTTGAAGAAGGGATGAGTCCGCTTGCGGTAAGTGCGGAAGCTGCTGTGCTGATGGAGGAGAATCGATTGGTCATAGAAGCAGAGCGGCGAAATCTCCTGACTCTACTGATCGATTTCGTGCCAGTCGACACCTACGGGCAGTTACTGGAAGATGTTGGATGATCTCCCGACCAGCTGCGACCTGTCAGAGATAGTGGTGATTGACGACCTTCCCCGTTTTATCCAACTCATAGAGCAGCGGCGCACCAGTTGGGATATTCAATTCCAGCACTTGCTCTCGGGAGAGCTGCTCTAACTCCATGATCAGTGCCCGTAAGCTGTTTCCGTGCGCCGCGACGAGAATCGTTTCCCCTTTTAAAAGACAGGGTTTGATGGTGTGTTCATAGTAGGGCAACACACGGTCGGCGGTATCTTTGAGACTTTCGCCTCCCGGTGGACGCACGTCATAGCTTCTCCGCCAGATCTTCACCTGTGCCTCGCCGTATTTTTTCGCGGTCTCAGCCTTGTTCAATCCCTGCAATTCGCCGTACATCCGTTCATTGAGGGCTTTGTCCTTCTCGACGGGGATGCTCGGTTGACCGATCGCATCAAGCACCAGCCGCAGGGTCTCGTTCGCGCGCTCAAGCACTGAAGTAAATGCACGATCGAAGGTAAAACCTCGGAGTTTATCTCCCGCGTTCTTGGCTTCTTGAATCCCTCGCGGAGAGAGGGGCACATCGACCCAGCCGGTGAAGCGATTCTCCAAGTTCCATTGCGATTCGCCGTGACGAAGGAGAACTAACCGAGCCATTGTGATTCCTTTCGAGTCTGAAGAGATCTGTTCGCAGGGCAAAGCATACTGGAACAGGGGCCTAAGTCAAGCCGTTGTTTTCGGAAGATACCGGCAGTACCGCTCCGCCCAATTCTCTAGCCGTCCCGAAGCATTCGCTCCCTACGTAATGCTCGTGGCAGTAGGTTTAGCAGGTTTGGGTGGCACCCGATCCCCATCCAGTGGCCCGTCCTGAAGCATTTTAATCATGGTCAAAATGAACAGCACGTAGAGGGCGATGCCGACGTAGATCAAGTAGGGTTGGACGCCTCCTGCCTCCTTCAATGCCTCGTCTCGCTTCACCGGATCGGTCCACGAGCCCTTCTTGATCTCGCCGATCTGCTCTCGGCAGTGCCAGTAATACACATAGTTTGCGGTGGTTCCGGCCATGATGCTCCAGATGAGACCCACGGTGAGGTCGCCGGTCAAGTAGGTCGAGATCATCGGGCCGAGGGCGTAGACCAGCGCATAGACATACATTTTTCGATAGAGAAACCAAAGGAAGGAAATATAAAGAAATGCTGGCCAATTCCACGTCAGGGCAAATTTCGGTTCTTCCCCTAATCCGAACTTTTTAAAATGTTTCAGATAGCGATCGGCGTGGGGACCGATGAATTGGCGCCAGAGCTGTTCATCGGTGTGGACTGCGGGAGTGGCGATCGGAGCATCGGGCTCGACAGCAAGCGTGTTTCCGCACTGATGGCAGAATTTAGCGGCTTCCTGATTTTGCTGTTGGCACTGCGCGCAGGATTTCATCCATCAGAGAGTAGCACAATAAAGACACCGCCAGGGTGGAGAAGCAGGGCGACTCTGTCTCACATCTTTTGTGGCTCATTGCAAGTTGCTTCCAGCGACCGGCCTATGCTACCTTCCCTTACTTTACAAAGGGATACGTCTGTCATGCTGACGGAAGAACTGAAGCAGGGCGCCGCGCATTATTTGATGTCGACTTATACTCGTCAACCGCTCTCCATCGTAAAAGGGCGCGGGGCGAAAGTGTACGATCTCGAGGGGCGAGAGTACATCGATTTTGTCGGCGGGATTGCGGTGAACATCCTCGGGCATGGCCACCCGGATCTGGTTCAGGCGATCCAGCGCCAAGCCGCGCAGCTGATCCATACCTCAAACCTCTATTACACTGAGCCCCAAGTGGAGCTGGCGCACATGCTGGTGGATCACTCGTTTGCCGACAAGGTGTTCTTTTGCAACAGCGGGGCAGAGGCGAATGAAGCAGCGATCAAGCTGGCCCGTCGCTATTCCCATGACAAGTATGGAGCCGGGCGGTTCGAGATTATTACGATGAAGAACTCGTTCCATGGCCGGACGATCGCGACGTTGACGGCGACAGGTCAGGACAAAGTTCAGAAGAGCTACGAGCCGTTGCTACAGGGCTTTAGCTACGTCACCTTCAATAATCTGGAAGAACTGGAACGGGCCGTGACCGACAAGACCGCGGCGATTATGCTCGAGCCGGTTCAGGGTGAGGGGGGTATCTATGTCGCGGATCGAGAGTATTTGAGGCAGGTGAGAGATCTGTGCTCCAAAAAAGACGTACTGTTGATTTTTGACGAAGTGCAGACTGGAATGGGACGGACCGGGACCCTTTTTGCCTATGAGCAGTTAGGGGTGCAGCCGGACATCATGACCTTGGCAAAAGGGTTGGGGGGCGGCGTGCCCATCGGAGCCTGCCTCGCGACGGACTCCGTTGCGAAAGCCTTCTCGCCCGGCAGTCATGCCTCGACATTCGGCGGCAATCCACTCGCCTGTGCCGCAGGCTTGGCCGTCTGTCGCGTCCTGCTGGAAGGCCACGTACTCGATCATGCGCGCCGGATGGGAGAGTATTTGGCGAAGGGGTTATCCGACTGCAAGGAGCGACACCGGGTGGTGCGAGAGGTGCGTGGCCTCGGGCTCTTGCAGGGGATTGAGCTCGAGATGGATGGGAAAGCTGTCGTGAGCGAGTGTTTGGCCCGAGGCATTCTGATCAATGCGGCCGGCGAGCATGTGCTGCGGTTCGTACCGCCACTCATCATCACCCAGCTGGAAATCGATCAATTGCTCGAAACGCTTAGTCAAATTTTCAACAAGCAGGCGGCGTAAGGTGTACTCGCACCGATTAGACAAGATAAGTATGACGAAGCGAGCGACAAGAATGCGGGCCAGCAAGAAAGACCTCGTGGATGTTGCGGCCATCAGCAAGGTGGAGGTGGAGAGTTTGCTGGCCTCGGCGGCTCTGTTGAAAGACAGACAGCGGCGCGGGGTTCCTCATCCACTGCTTCCTGGGAAGACGTTGGGGCTTCTATTCCAGAAACCGTCGACGAGGACGCGGGTGTCCTTCGAAGCAGGCATGAACCAGCTGGGGGGCCATGCTCTGGTTCTGCCCATGGCGGATATCCAGCTCTCGCGCGGAGAAAGTGTCGCCGATACGGCGCGCGTGTTGTCGTGCTATCTCGACGCGATCGTCATCCGCACCTATGACCATTCGATTGTGGAGGAATGGGCGCGGGAAGCGATGATGCCGGTGATCAATGGGCTGACCGACCTGAGCCATCCTTGCCAGGCCCTCTCAGACCTCCTGACCATTCGAGAGAAGAAGGGCCGGTTGAAGAGAATCAAGATCGCATATATCGGCGACGGCAACAATGTGGCCAATTCACTGATCGAGGCGGCGGCGAAGATGGGGATGACCATCGCCCTCGGTTGTCCGGTGGGGTATCAGCCAGAGCAGCATGTTGTCGATAGGGCAAGGTTAGAGGCCGCAAAAACCGGCGCGGTGATCGAGATCGGGCACGATCCTAATGTTGCGGTGAAAGAAGCAGATGTCGTCTATACCGACGTCTGGATCAGTATGGGACGCGAGCGGGAGCATGCGCGAAGACTAAAAGTCTTGGCTCCTTATCAAGTGAACAGCCGCCTGTTGCATCGTGCCAAGCCTGACGCGATCGTCATGCACTGTTTGCCTGCCCACCGGGGTGAAGAAATCAGTGCCGAGGTGCTGGATGGTCCGCAGTCGGTTATCATCGACCAGGCGGAGAATCGGCTGCATATGCAGAAAGCCATCTTAACGAATCTATTAGGCAAGAGGAGTCGAACGAGACGATGAGTCGTGTCATTAAAAAAGTGGTGCTGGCCTATTCAGGAGGGCTCGATACCTCCGTGATCTTGAAGTGGCTCCAGGAGACCTACGATTGCGAGGTCATTGCTTTTTGTGCCGATTTAGGCCAAGGAGAAGATCTCAAGGCGGTTAAGGTTAAGGCGCATAAACTTGGCGTAAAGCGTGTTTATATTGAGGATCTGCGGGAAGTGTTTGTCAAAGACTATGTGTTTCCGATGCTGCGCGCCAATGCGGTGTACGAGGGTTCTTATCTGTTGGGGACGTCCATCGCCCGTCCGCTGATCGCCCGTCGGCAGATTGAGATCGCCAAGAAGGAAGGGGCCGATGCCGTATCTCATGGAGCGACGGGAAAGGGCAACGATCAGGTTCGCTTCGAGTTGACCTACATGGCGTTGGAGCCCAAGATCACAATCATCGCCCCTTGGCGTGATTGGACCTTTCGCTCACGCCGGGAGTTGATCGAATATGCCGAGCAGCATGGTATTTCCGTGACGGCGACGAAGGCGAAGCCGTACAGCATGGATCTCAACTTGTTTCACGTGAGTTACGAGGGCGGCATTCTCGAGGATCCCTGGAAGGCTCCGCCGGATGAAATATTCCAGATGACGGTGTCGCCAGAACAGGCGCCCGACAAGCCGCGGGAAATCGAGATCGACTACGTCGGTGGCGATCCGGTAGCGGTTGATGGTAAGAAAATGAGTCCAGCCACGCTGTTGGCGCACCTCAACAAGTTGGGGGGCGCACATGGCATCGGCCGCGTCGATCTGGTCGAAAATCGGTACGTTGGCATGAAGTCACGCGGGGTCTATGAAACACCGGGCGGGACAATTCTGCATGCCGCGCATCGGGGGCTCGAGTCGCTCACGATGGATCGCGAGGTGCTGCATCTTCGGGACAGTTTGATCCCACGCTATGCCGAGTTGGTCTATTACGGCTACTGGTTTAGCCCGGAACGAGCAATGCTTCAGAAAACGATGGATGAGGCGCAAAATGATGTCTCGGGGACCGTGCGTGTGAAGTTATACAAGGGCAACTGTACGGTAGTCGGACGGAAGTCCAGGAACTCACTGTATCGTCTCGACATTGCGACGTTTGAAGAAGACGACGTCTATCGGCAAAAGGATGCCGAAGGCTTTATCCGGTTGAATGCGCTCCGTCTGGCGATTCGAGCCCAACGGCGAAAGGCTTCTTCGTAATGGGGCGACAGAGCGGCCGTTCACCGCGGCGTCCAGCAGGGGAGAAGGCGTGGAGTGGACGGTTTCGGCACAAGACGAACCGTCTTGTCGAGGCCTTCACCGTTTCGGTGGCGGTCGATCGCCGACTCTATGCCTATGACATTCAGGGCAGCATCGCCCATTGCAAGACGTTGGGGAAGGCGCGTGTGTTGACCACCTCTGAAGCCAGGACGATCGTGCGGGGTTTGGAATCGGTGAAGTCGGAGCTGGATCGGGGCCGTTTTCGCTTTGCGCCTGAGGATGAAGATATTCACATGGCGATTGAACGCCGATTGACAGAATTGATCGGTCCCCTCGGCGGCAAGCTGCACACGGGACGCAGTCGCAACGACCAGGTTGCGCTGGATGTCCGGCTCTATTTACGGGATCAACTCAGTCAGCTCTTGGCGCATCTGGAAAGCTTTCAGCGGGTCTTGGTGGCGAAGGGCAAGGCGAATCGAACGGTCGCTATGCCAGGCTATACACATCTACAGCGTGCCCAGCCTGTGCTGTTGGCGCATCATCTATTAGCCTATGTGGAAATGATCGAGCGGGACAAGGGGCGGTTCCGCGATGCGTTGGTGCGCTTGAATGTCATGCCGTTGGGATCCGGTGCGCTCGCGGGGACCAACTACCCAGTCGATCGCCTGTTCACCGCCGAGCTGTTGGGCTTTCCCGCCGTGACGCAAAACAGTCTCGATGCCGTGTCCGATCGAGACTTCATGATCGAGGTGGCCTCGGCGCTGTCGATCACGATGATGCACATGTCCCGGCTCAGTGAAGAATTGATTCTTTGGTCGTCCCAGGAGTTCCAATTCATCGAGCTTCCCGATGCCTTCTGTACCGGTAGCAGCATGATGCCGCAGAAGAAGAACCCTGATGTGCCGGAATTGGTGCGGGGAAAGACCGGACGTGTCTATGGCCATTTGGTCAATCTGTTGACGACACTCAAGGCCTTACCCTTAAGTTACAATCGAGATCTTCAGGAGGATAAGCCGGCGCTCTTTGATGCCCTCGATACCGTAATTGCGTCGGTGGAAGTCTTGACGGAACTGATGCGCCGACTCATCGTCAATCGGGACGTCCTCAAGCAAGCGGTTCAGGGTGGTGGCATGCTGGCCACAGAGGTGGCGGACTATCTTGTGACCAGAGGAGTGCCTTTTCGCGAAGCGCATGCGATCACGGGCCGGCTGGTACGGGCCGCATTGGATCAAGGTCGTGAACTCACGGACTTCTCGCTCGAGGAGCTGCGGACATTTTCCGAGCGAATTGAAAAGGGCCTGTTCCTACGGGTGACGGTCACTGCCGCGATCGATCGGAAGTCTCAGATAGGCGGAACTGCCAGAACGCGAGTGGAGCAACGCATCAAAGAACTCGAGCGGATACTCTCGTGAAGGTGCGGATGCCGGGAGCGATGTCCATCATGGCGGGTGTGGCGACGGGGATGTTGGTGGCCTGCGGGATCGTGGGATCGCCGGTGCCTCCTGAAAGTGTCGGTGTGAATCCGACCATTGAGCGGCAAAAAATGTTAGAGGCGCTCGAAGAGAAACAGCGTGAGGCCGCAGCGGCAGACGAATCCGCCGAGCCACAACCGGACCCAATGCTACAGGGGCAGGATGTCAACCTTCCCCCGTTGCAACCGGTGGGAGCCCGGTAATGTTAAAACCATCCTCTGCTGGACCTGTGTAGCCAGATAACGCTATACTGCCGAGGGAATGCGCCCCTCCAGTGGCTGCTGAGGACCGTTGTGGCTTCACGGCAAGGGGTTGCAAAGGGATGGCGAAGGTTCTCGCAACCGGCCAGGCCGAGCATGCGGAGCGGCAGTCTGCTCCGACGAAAAAAGCGGCGTAGACAACCAGAGGCGCCGCTCAGAACATTTCAACGAACTTATAGACAGCCTCAGATGGATGGCCGGATAGAGGTGAGGAGGATCAATTCATGGAACTTATTCAACCTACGCGGCATAGTCTGTCCGTTGGGCAGGCACCGCTGGTTAAGCACGGACCAGGCAAGCGGTTGTTGTTGGTCGATCCCTATCCGCGCAATAACCCCTATCGGTTGACCGCGTCGGAACGACGCGCGGTGTGGTTTCCCAAGCTGAGCTTGCCGGTGATTGCGGCCTACACGCCTGAGAATTGGGAAGTAAGTCTGGTCGATGAAGCGGTTCAAGATATCGATTTCGACTATCCTTGTGACATGGTCGGCCTCTCCATCATGACCTGCTATGCCCCTCGCGCTTACGAGATTGCAACGGAATTTCGCAAGCGAGGCAAGACGATCGTCATGGGGGGTGTCCATCCCACCTACTGCCCCGACGAAGCGCTTCGGTATGCCGACGCGATCGTCTGTGGAGAAGCCGAAGATCTCTGGCCGCAATTGGTCGCGGACTATGAGGCGGGGAAGATGCAGCGCATGTATAAGATGGCATCGTTCCCCTCTCTGGAGAAGTACAAGAGCCCCCGTGTCGAATTGCTGAGCCCCGACTCGTATATGACGAGACAGTGTAGTTTCACGACCCGCGGATGCCATTTCGACTGCGAGTTCTGTAGCGTGTCCCCGTTTAACGGAAAGACCACGCGTCGTCGGCCGGTGCAGGAAGTGGTCACGGAACTTCGAAATGTTCAGCGATGGATTCGCAGTGAGCTGGTCGAGCGATTGCGAGACGAACCGTTGTGGAGCGCCTTCGTCACCGCGCTTCGGATTCGGGTGGGAATCGAGGATGGCAGCATTGTCGCGTTCGTCGATGACTTACACAATAGCAACCGTACCTATTGTCGTGAGCTCTGGGCCGCGCTGAAGCCGCTCAAAATCAAATGGGGCTGCCAGTCCACGATGTTCCTGGCTGACGACGAGGAGATGGTCAAGCTCGCGGCCGAGAGCGGCTGCGTGTCGGTCTTCGTCGGCATGGAATCGCTCGATGAAGACGCTTTGGATGAAACGAACAAGCCGTTTAACCGAGTCCTGAAGTTCTCCCAGGAGATCAAGATGTTCCACGATTACGGGATCATGGTGAATCCCGGGATCGTGTTCGGATTCGATAGCGACGATGTAACCGTGTTCGAACGGGCCGTCGACTTCTTGACGAAGAACCAAGTGGAATTGGCGTACTTCAACGTGCTGACGCCCCTTCCTGGCACGGCGTTGTTCGACCGATTCGAAAAGGACGGTCGCATCTTCGATAGGGACTGGGCGAAGTACGACGGCAAGCATGTGGTATTTCAGCCGAGCCGGATGACGACCGAGCAGCTACAAGACGGCTTTCACTGGGCCAATCACCAATTCTACTCGATCCCTTCGATCTGGAAACGGCTGTCGGGCACGAGTCAGCGGCTTATTCCGCGGTTTGAGATGAATCGAGAGTTTCGAAAATTGGTCAAGCGAACCTGCCCCAAAGGGTCCGTGCCTCCGCTCGCGGGGGTGTTGAGGAATCTCCAAGCGAAGCTCCCGGTGTTGGACAAGGAGCAATTGATTCCTAGCGCGCTGCATGCACTGAAACAGCGCTTCGACCCGAACGCGCTTTCGGCACAACAATTGACGTTCCATATCAAGGCCAAGCGGCATGACAAGTTTGCCGCTCTGTTCGTGGACCTCGATGGCACCCTCGATCGCCTGAATGCCCTGGAATTAATTAAGCGGCTCAAGGAAGCGGCCAATCAGGCACGCATGGACATCATCGTCAACTTCGAACACATCAAGCTGGCGACGCCCGACGCCCTCAAGGCGTTGTTGGATTCAGACGCGATGAAGCTTGCAATTCCGCATGTAAAGGTCCGCTATCGCAAGTTCAAGGATGCTTTCGAGGCCTCCTTGCAGGGTTTCTCGCTTGTAGGTATCGAGCATCTCAATGAAGATTTGCGGGATGCATAATTTTGAGTATCGACACGGCGAACTCTATTGCGAACAGGTGCCGGTCAGCCGGATTGCGAAAGAGGTCGGCACGCCCTGCTACATCTACAGCCACGCGACTCTCGTTCGTCATTTCCGGGCATATGATGGGGCCTTCAAGAGCCTGCCCCATGTAATTGCGTTTGCCATGAAGGCCAACTCCAATATCGCGATCCTCCGTCTCATGGCAAAGGAGGGGAGCGGGGTGGATATTGTGTCCGGCGGGGAACTCTTTCGAGCGCTTAAGGCGGGTGTTCCTCCCTCAAAGATCGTATTCGCGGGCGTCGGCAAGAACTCTGAGGAGATCCACGAGGCCTTGAAGGCCGATATCCTCATGTTCAATGTCGAGTCTTCGGCTGAGCTGCAGGCGATTAATGCGGTGGCGGCTTCCGTCGGGACCAAGGCGAGGGTCGCCCTGCGCATCAATCCCGACATCGATCCGAAAACACACCCCTACATTTCGACCGGTCTCAAGAAGAGCAAGTTCGGGATCGCCGCCGATCGGGCGCTCGAAGAGTTCACGCTGGCTTCCTCGCTTTCCAACATCGAAGTCGTCGGGGTTCATAAGCATATCGGGTCGCAGTTGACGGAAGTCACGCCGTTCGTCGAGGCGGTGAAGAAGGTGGTGAAGCTGGTCGAAGCCTTGAAGGCCCAGGGTATCAACATCCGGTACGTCAATATCGGTGGCGGTCTTGGCATTACCTACTCGGACGAAACGCCACCGCTGCCGCAGGACCTTGCAGATGCCGTGTCGCCGCTTCTGAAGGATTTGAATGTGACCCTCATCATGGAGCCGGGTCGCGTCATCGTCGGCAACGCCGGCATTCTTGTGACGAAAGTCTTGTATCGGAAGGACGGCGAAGCGAAGCGGTTTATCATCGTCGATGCGGCGATGAATGACCTGATCAGACCGAGCCTCTACGGGGCCTATCACGAAATTCGCCCCTTGTCCGAGGCGGTGTTGCAGCGGCCCAAGCATAATGTGGATGTGGTGGGTCCGGTCTGTGAGTCGGGTGACTTTCTGGCGAAGGACCGGTCACTGCCGGAGGTCAATCCGGGTGACATGCTGGCGGTGATGAGTGCGGGGGCCTATGGATTTGTGATGGCCTCCAATTACAATTCGCGACCACGGGTACCGGAAGTTCTGATCAAAGACAGCGAGATCCACGTCATCAAGACCAGGGAGACCTACGACGATTTGGTGAAGGGCGAAACGATTCCGGCATTTCTCGACTGAGGAGTGGGCGCAACGGACGCGGCGTCGACGAAGGAGTTACATGTTTACAGGTGCATTGCTTGCCATTGTGACCCCATTCAGGAATGGCAAGGTTGATGAGCGGGCCTTCGGAGACCTCATAGAATGGCAAATTGCCAACGGAACGAATGGGATTGTTCCCTGCGGCACCACAGGCGAATCTGCCACACTCACGCATCAGGAGCACCACCGCATGGTCGAGTTGACCGTCGAGGTGGTCAACCGACGGGTCCCCGTGATTGCCGGGACAGGTTCCAATAGCACGGAAGAAGCGGTGTCCCTCACGAAACACGCCAAACAGGCAGGGGCCGACGGGGCGCTGATCATTACGCCCTATTACAACAAGCCGACGCAAGAGGGGCTGTACCGTCATTACAAATTGATCGCGGAGTCGGTGGATCTTCCACAACTTCTGTATAACATTCCTGGGCGAACCGGTGTGAACATGTTACCAGCCACTGTCGCGAGGCTTTGTGGGTTACAGTACATTGTCGGGATCAAAGAGGGCAGTGGGTCAGTCCAACAGGCCTCTGAGGTTGCCCGTATGTGTGGAGATAGGATGACGGTTCTGGCGGGAGATGATGCTCTGACGTTGCCGATGATGGCAGTGGGAGGGAAAGGGGTCATTAGCGTGACATCGAACGTCGTTCCATCCGAGATGGCGCAATTGGTCAAGGCCTTCTTGAGCGGACGCATCGACGAGGCGCGCCGGATTCATTTCGCATTGTCGCCGCTTTTCAGCGCACTCTTTTACGAGACCAATCCGATTCCGGTGAAAACCGCGTTAGGCATGATGGGGAAAATCGATCCGGAGTTGCGGCTTCCGCTCTGTCCCATGGCGACCGAGACGAAGGACCAACTCGCGCGCGCCTTAAAGGACGCAGGCCTCATTTAGTGTGAGGCGTAAGGGGTAAGGTTTCGGATGATCAACGTCATTGTCGCAGGGGCTGCCGGTCGCATGGGCTGTCGGCTGGTTGCCCTTATCAAAGATTCGACCGCCCTGACGCTGTCCGGTGCGATAGAAGGGAAGGGCCATCGCGCTGTAGGTGACGATGCCGGGGAGACAGCGGGCTGTGGCCGTGCGGGTCTTTTGATTACCGACGATTTCGCGGCGCTCCTTGACAGAGGCGAAGTGGTCGTCGATTTCTCCGCTCCTGAAGCGACCGTGCAACACTTACGCACGGTGGCTCAACATCGACGAGCCATGGTAATCGGCACGACGGGGTTTTCCTCTCCCCAGCTCGAAGAGCTGAAATCGCTTGCGTGCCAAGTTCCCTGCGTGTTGTCCCCCAACATGAGCGTGGGTGTCAATCTGATCTACAAAGTCATCAGCGAGATGGCGAAAACGCTGGGGGACGAATATGACATTGAGGTGATTGAAGCCCATCATCGTCTGAAAAAAGATGCGCCGAGCGGGACGGCGCTCAAGATTGCAGAAGTCTTAGCGAAAGCTGTGAGCCGCGATCTGGATCAGGTCGGCGTCTATGCCAGAAAAGGTCTCATCGGGGAACGGAAAAAAGGTGAGATCGGGGTTCAAACCATTCGTGCCGGCGACATTGTTGGCGACCACACGATTCTCTTTGGTGGGATGGGTGAACGCATCGAAGTGACACATCGAGCGAGTAGCCGAGATACCTTCGCGGGAGGCGCCTTGCGTGCCGCTCGGTGGGTGGTTCAGCAGCCTCCAGGCCTATACGACATGATGGATGTGTTAGGACTGAAATAATATGCTAATAATATGTTATATATCAATTATTTACATATCATATAAGTAAGTGTGTAACGAGTGTGTCATTCTCCGAACCATTCATGTTCTGATTAGCCCCTCAGCATTTTCCAAAACGCACAGTATCCTCAAGCCCCTTCGCAGACCTTCATACACGCCGCTCCGATCTCTGAAGCGACTCTCTCTCTCTCTCTCTCTCTCTCTCTCAGACTTTCAGTAGATGATTTGGACAGCTTGGTGCCGCGAGCAGGGCACTATTCTGGTGGGGCAAGGCACGACTTACACGAACTTTAGAGCAAAGCAGTGCGACTCGAAGATTGACGTGGCTACGCGAGGTCCTGGTAATCGAGCCAAGTTTCTTTTTCGGCGAGATACTTCGTGCCTTTGAAATTGACGCGGGTTCTCAATTTGGTGAAGCCGAATCCCTGCATCGCTTCGATGAGTTCATGTACCGCAGCGCCTATGGTCGGATGTGAATGCCCTTCGACATTCAGGGCTTCATACATAACCTTGGCGGCGTAGCCTGAGGGTGTTCGATTGACGAGGACTGTACGATTGAAATACCGTTCGCTCGGGTCGACTCCTTCAACCTGGTGCTTTTCAACTAGTCCTTCTTTTTTGAAGAGCAGCGGAAGCGAACTCATCACGACCTCCATGACACTCAAATGGAATGACCCCAGAGTCCCGAGTATAGGGCGGGACCCTGCCGACCGCAAGCCGTTGACACGCACGTAGCGACCAGCCCACATCCCCACAAAGTGCCGCGAAGCTCCTCCAAACTCCATTTGACCATTTCCACCAACGGGAGCACACTGCCGGAGTCCGCCTGCAGTCCTGACGGTCTTTTAGGAGGCATCCTCAGTGACACGACTGATACTATCTGTAGGTACTGCACTCCTGTTGACTGCTGGTACGGTGTGGGCAGGTCCATTTGAAGATGCTGCTACTGCATATGAGCGCGGTGAGTACGCGACTGCGTTGAAAACATATCAATCACTTGCAGTGTGAGCAGCGAGTATGTAGCAGGATGGCATAAGTGGCGCACTCATCACGCAAGCAAGCATCAGTGCAATGTATCTTGGATGCGAAGAGGAATTAGAATGGCTAATAGTATGAGCACTTCTTCCGTACTCAGAATTCCAGCCGAGCTAAATTTCTTAGCTCCAATGATCACCAATGAGTTAGTCAGGATTGGTCGAAAAGGCGATGGCGGCTACGTTTTGCCAGAATCTATAGTGCGGGAAACAGATACTCTTATCTCAATGGGTATAAATGACGACTGGTCTTTCGAAGAAGATTATTTGGCACGCAATGCTTTACTTAAAATCCACGCATACGACCATACAATTTCAAAAAAGATCTTTAGGCGAAAGATTATTCGCGAACGCATACGAAAATATCTTGGAAAATCAGACGCAAAAGGCGTCGCGTACCGAATGCAGGTACTGGAGTCGTACGAAAAGTTTTTCGCGGGAAACATTAAGCATTTTACAGAGCGCATTCACAGCTCAACAGATCCCGGGATCGACGCAGACATTCGAGCGGTCTTTGAACGTACAGACTCGATGCGCGTATTTGTAAAAATGGATATCGAGGGGAGTGAGTATGGAGTAATCGACGACCTTGCCAAGCATTCCTCTGTGTGCATTGGTCTTGCCATTGAATTCCATAAAACAAATAAGCTGCGACAGGCATTCATCAGTGCAGTAAAAACGCTTCAGAACATCTACGACATTGTTCATCTACATGCAAATAACTGGGGCTCTATTGACGCGGACAATCTTCCAGAAACGCTAGAGATTACTTTTATTAAAAAAGGAATGTGCCACTTCAAAGGTAAACGTATTGAGTTGCCTCTGCCTGGGTTAGATTATGCGTGTCGCCACGACAGAAATGACTACAAGCTAGAATTTATTTTTTAGAGAGTGCCGTGGTGCTGCGCCCATAGCGACCAGCCCATGCCCCGCAGCTTCCGCACTGCCCAGACAACTGCTTGTTGAACCCCTGCACTTTTCGTCGCAAGAGGGGATTTACAATGTCATGATAAGCGAAACATGATGGATGTGCTGGGTCTCCGTTAGTTCTCCTTCCCTGTTCCGGTCCCCCACATCGTGAATCTGACCGGCAACCATTTGAAGCGCCGGCTGGTTTACATCAATCAGGAAGTTGGACAGATGCGGGAGCGACTATCGTGTGGCGCGGGACATATCCGGTTTGGGTGCGAAGTTGCGAGCAGAGGTTTCCCCTGTGGGGATTGCCGAAGGTAGACGGGTATAAATTTCCTGGGCCGAATCCGTCCGATCACTATTAGGCGGATACCCAAGGAAAGCGGCTTCCGCTGCCTTATGCTCGTCGTACGTGAGCGGTATCGGTTCTGTCATAGCGCGGTTAATGTCTCGCGGTAATAGGCCGAGGTTCCTGGTCCGCTGATTTCCGACGACCACAATTCAAACATGCAAACACTGTGATCGCAAGCCCTGCGTTCAGATCCACTGCCCGTTCCGGCAACATCGCCCCGCGGCATTTATCGCAAATTGTCATGGTGGCAGTCTAGCATGTTAGAAAATTGAAGCATATCCATCTGAAGTACTGGGTCATCCTGGGAAATAGGCCTTCCATCCCCTATACAGATAGGCCGTTTGAGCGGATGGTAGGAGTGATAATCCATTGGTTTATCAGCCAGAATAGATTATGGACTCCTTGACAGTGGTGCTGCTGTCCCATAGGATTGTGGCATCGGGAGTAGCCCCCCTATGTATAGAATTATCCTCACTTTCGGTCTACTTGTAGTGTTATATTTTCTCCTCCGGCGTGCTCTGAGAGATTTCAAAGGGCGGGGTGAGCCTGACCGTCTTCCTCCTGGCAAGAATCACATGGTGCAGGATCCCGTCTGCAAGGTATTTGTTCCAAGGGGAGCGGCGATAACGGAAGATATCGGGGGGCAGACGTATTACTTTTGCAGCCAATCGTGCGCGCACAAGTTCCAGGAACAGCTCGCCGGTTAACAGCCCGAGTAACTATAGTCGGAGAGTTTCTCTTCTTTGTCGAACTTGAGCGTGATCTGGCACTGATTGGGCGAGAAGTTGAAGAGGGGTGGACCGGACTTTCCTCCGGCGATGCGATAGTAGGTCCAGGTTTCGCCACCGAAAAATCTCAAGGCCTTGCCGCTCGGCGCTCCCCAGTTCTTTTCAAACCAGGCCTTGTCTTTGCCTTGAAGCTCGGCCGGTTTGAGCGACTGTTCAAGATAGGGGTTACTGCCGCTGCAGGCAGTCAGGAGCAGGAAACATGACAGTAGCCAGGCAGATCGTCTCATAGAGGGTCTCCTCGTCGTATGTGTCGGTCAACGCGTCAACCGGCGGGCGGTTGACGATCGAATCTTAACTGTCGAGCAGAGACCTGTCAAACTGGCATATGCTAGTAGAAGATTGCAGCCAGGTTGAGTTCTTCATAGAATAACCGATAACGAATTGATCGCAAGGATTTCTCATCCTGACATGAAAGGACAAGCCCATGAAGTTCTATCTTGATACTGCAAGCGTGAAAGAAATTCAAGAAGCCGCCAGTTGGGGGCTCCTCGACGGTGTTACGACGAACCCCTCACTCGTGGCGAAAGAAGGTCGCGTATTTCGTGACGTCCTTGTCGAGATTTGCAACATTGTGGATGGACCGATCAGTGCAGAAGTCGTCAGCCTCGAAGCCGATGCCATGGTGAAAGAGGGGAAGGAACTTGCGAAGATCCATAAGAACATCGTCGTGAAGGTGCCTTTGATTGCAGAGGGATTGAAGGCCACCAAGAGAATGGCTGCCGAGGGCATCAAAGTGAATGTCACATTGTGCTTTTCTCCAACCCAGGCGCTCCTCGCAGCAAAAGCCGGTGCCTGGTGCGTTTCACCTTTCATCGGTCGGCTTGACGACATCAGTTCAAATGGGATGGAACTGATTCGCCAGATCCTGACCATCTTCCGCAATTACGACTTTAAAACTCAGGTACTGGTGGCCAGCGTGCGCCATCCTCAGCACGTCGTCGAGGCTGCGCTAGCTGGTGGGCATATCTGTACGATGCCCTTCTCGATTTTTCAGCAGATGGTGAAACATCCGCTGACGGATAGCGGACTCAAGAAGTTTCTGGCGGACTGGGAGGGGCAAGCCAAGAAGTAAGGCCTATTGGCCGGCTCGTGTGCGTTCCGGCTCGGCAAGTCGCTGTCGAGCGGTTGCAAAGATATGATGAAACATCGGCCTGGTCAGTATTCCTGTGAAGGTGTTTTGCTGGCTCGGATGGTATGAGCCGATCAGTGTCATGCCCCACGGAAGGGCCAGTACGATTCCATGGGAAAATTTCGGGAGCGGTGAGGGAAGTTCCAACCCTTCATCGCGACAGGCTTTCAAGTAGTGATCGAACGCAATCTTGCCCAGTGCCACAACCACTCGGATCTTCCGTAACAACCGGAGCTCTTCCCGCAGATAGGGGCGGCAGGCCTTGAATTCTTCGGGGGCCGGTTTATTATCGGGCGGCGCACAGCGGACGGTGGCGCCAATGTAACAATCCGATAGCTTCAGACCGTCATCCCGGTGGTGAGAGCTGGGTTGGTTGGCGAAGCCAAATCGATGTAAGGCGTCATACAACCAGTCCCCGCTGCGGTCGCCTGTAAATACTCGTCCGGTTCGGTTGCCGCCGTGGGCGGCTGGTGCCAGCCCGAGTACGTAGAGGCGGGCGTGCGAGTCTCCAAACCCGGGAACTGGACGCCCCCAGTAGGTCCAGTCCTCAAACTGCTTCCGTTTCTCTGCAGCAATCGCTTCCCGATAGGTGACGAGCCGTAGACAGGCGGTGCAGTGGGTGATGCGATCGTTGAGGAGAGTCAATGCACGCATAGACCGTGGCAGTCTAACACGAATCCAAAAGTCGATCATGCTTGCCGGACCCTAGTCATGCTGTTAGCATGAGCATTCAAAGCTGGGGTGATCACCCCGTAAAAGGAGATCGGACTGGCATGACGATGTGGCTTCGACGAGTTCTGGTGCTAAGTGGGTTGTGGATGGTGGTCTCGCTTCCGATTGCGACAGGGGCACAGCCGCAACCTGACCATTCCGAGGCGAAGGAGAGTGCAACTCGGTCTGGGGCCAATGGAGAACCAGAGCAGGAGCTGATCCTGATCGACCCCCTTGAGAACCCAGAGGAGCCGGAGGACCGCCTCGTCATTCTTCCGGAAATCAAACGGGATGGTGAGCGCTACTTCCTTAGTTCATTCAAGCTGCCTGACAAGTTGACCTTTGCTGGCCAACCAGTCCCGCTCGATAACTGGCAGGTTCGTGAACGCATTGAGTATGAATTCTATCAGTTCTTAGAAGACCAGGGCGAAAGTATCATCCTCGCCAAACGAACCGGACGCTGTTTCCCTCCCGCCGAAAAACAGTTGGCCGATGCCGGGTTGCCGGACGACCTCAAGTATATGTTGCTGGTAGAGAGCAAATGCGTGGCGGCCGCCTATTCAAAGGCGAAAGCGTCGGGGCCGTGGCAGTTCATCCCTTCCACCGGGCGGCGCTATCGTCTCAAGAGCGATTCGGTCCGCGACGATCGCCGCAATCTGGAGATGTCGACGGAAGCGGCGGTGAAGTACCTGCGTTATCTGAAAGACTTCAAAGAGAACGATTGGTTCATGGCCATGGCTTCCTACAATGCCGGCGAAGAACGAGTTCGTCGGTTATTGAAGGATCAGAATATTACCGACTATTGGAAGATGCACGGGCCACGGGAAACGATGCGCTATGTCCCGAGAATCATCGCTGCCAAGGAAATCTACTCGCAACCAGAGAAGTATTTGGGTCTGAGCAAGAAAGACCTGTATATGCCGATGGAAACTGAAACGGTTACCGTCAACGTGAAAGATTCCAAACGAGCCCTCACCTCGATTGCCGAGGAATATGGGACCTACTTCTTGGAACTCAAGATGCTGAATCCTGAATTCAAGAAGGATGCGCTCCCACGCGGGACCTATCAGATGAGAGTTCCACGGCAGACTTGTCCAACCCGTTGCTTCAAGCAGGAGAATACTCCCTAGTCCATTGTCAGCATGATGCAGATTCCCCCTTCTCCTATCCGGCCACTTCTGAAGAAATTAATCGTTCGAGGACTGGAGGCGGTTGACGCCCGTACGGCGGTCGGTCGCGCCATCTCAAGAAACGGCGAGGAGTTGATCATCGGCCGGCGCCGGTATGACCTGCGTCACTATGAGCGTATCGTCGTGGTCGGAGCTGGGAAGGCGACGGCCCCGATGGCTCAGGCGGTAGAGCAGCGGCTAGGCCGTCGGCTGCAGGGTGGGTTCGTCGTGGTGAAGCACGGCCATGGTCGGCCGACAAAACAGATCGTCGTGGCGGAAGCCAGCCACCCAGTTCCCGATCGGTCCGGTCAGCGGGCGGCCTCCAGGCTCTGCGCCATGGCGGCAGAACTCGGTCGGCACGACCTCTTGATCGTGCTTCTGTCGGGCGGTGCGTCCAGTTTACTGCCTGCTCCTGTCGCAGGAGTTACGTTAGCCGACAAGCAGCGGACCACACAGGAACTCTTACGATGCGGAGCGAGTATCTGCGAAATCAATACCGTTCGGAAACATCTCTCGCGCATCAAAGGCGGACGTCTCGCCGAGTTGACCAAGGCCACAGTTGTGACGCTGATTCTGTCCGATGTGTCGGGTGACAACCTCAGCGCCATTGCGTCAGGGCCGACAGTCCCAGACCCCACGACCTATCAAGACGCTGTCGCGATTCTGAAACGCTATCGCATCTGGCAGTCAGTCCCTCAACGAGTGCGTCAGCATCTCGACCGTGGATGCCAGGGCCTCGTGAGTGAAACTCCAAAGCCAGGCTCCTCGGTTTTCCGTCGGGTTCGCCATCACATCGTCGGGAACAACGCAACGGCCGTCACGGCTGTTGCGCGTGCAGCCAGCGAGGCAGGTTTTCGAACTCTCGTCCACCCGCTGGCCCTAACCGGAGAGGCCCGTGAGGAGGGGAAGCGGTTTGGCGCCTTGGCGAGGAAGATTGTACGGGAGGGTAAACCGTTACAGAGGCCCTGTTGTGTGGTGGCCGGTGGGGAAACCACTGTGACCGTCACCGGAAATGGAACAGGCGGGAGGGCACAAGAGTTTGCATCAGCCGCCGCTCTGGAAATTGCCGGTCTGGACAAGGTGTGGGTGGTGGCGATCGGTACCGATGGCACCGACGGTCCGACTGATGCGGCTGGAGCCGTGGTCGATGGCGATACCATGGCGCGCGCAGCGCCTTTCGGTTGATCTCAAGGGCGCGTTGATTCGCCACAACACCTACCCTGCATTGAAGAGACTCCATCAGCTCATCGTTACCGGTCCCACCGGCACGAATGTGAATGACCTATACCTCCTTCTCGTGCTCTAGCAGGATGCTGAAAAAGGGGGTGGGATGGCCGGGACGGTCTCCGTGCTCGCGCAACGCGCGGCCTCAGAAGGATGCGAGGGAGTAGGCAGACCGTTCTTCTTGCTCGCAGAGCCCCCACGATAAAGCGGTGGTCGCTCGATGCGCGCAGTGAAGAACAGTCTGCCTGCTCCCTCTGGGGAAGTTGGGGAATCTGAAGGCCCTCGCCCATCCCTTATTAAGTGATAGCTCGCTGCGGCCTTGCCTGGGACAAGGCCGCAGCGAGCCAGGGTTGGGCGGGTGAGAAGGCCGCCTTTCTGAGCATCCTGCACCGTGTTCTTGTGATGTGACAGACGTGCGGACCAGTGAAGTTCGCGCGCACCCCCATAGTTTTTTCGCAGCCTGCTAGGTAGTATCCATTCCAATGGATCGCCCCCTCCTTCTTCCCTTGGCCATCTGCACTCAACCATCTCTTGTTGGGGGGAAAGCGCTAGGGTTGGCGCGTCTGCTCGCAGGAGGATTCCCTGTTCCCTCCGGATTCTGCGTGACGACGGAGGCCTATGATCACGCGCTTCGCGCACCGGGTTTTTCTCCAGCGGAACAGTGGCAGGCAGCTCTGCATTCCTCCGGGGCTGAACGCCACCGGATACTCTCCCACTGTCGCGCCATCATTCTGAACTACGACATCGCTGAACTGACAGCTCAGATCGTCGAGCAGGTTCAACAGATGGATCTTCCGTTGCTTGGACTGTGGGCGGTGAGGTCGTCAGCGACGAACGAGGATGGAGTTCATGCGAGCTTTGCCGGAGTCTACTGCACGCGCCTCGGCATTCCGCTGGAGGAGATGGGCTTGGCGGTAAAGGATCTGTGGCTTTCGATCTGGGATGAGCGGGTCCTGAATTATCATGCGACGTCTGGATTGAGTGAGCTCCCTCCCGCCATGGCCGTCGTGATCCAACCGCTGCTAGAGGCTCAAGCCTCCGGTGTGGCCTATTCCATCCATCCCCTCACAGGACGAGCGACGCAGGTGGCGATCAATGTGGTTGCGGGGCTTGCGGCAGCCCTCGTCGATGGGCGCGCAACGCCGGACCAGTATGTGGTTGAGATGGCCGAGAACAGTCATCCCAGCCGGGTTCGCGAGCGGATGATCAGCGGGCAGACTCAGGCGTTGCGAGTGACCGACCAGGGTCTTCGAGAAGTGCCGCTGTCGGACGACGCAGTTGGTCTCGCAACGTTGTCGGACGACCAACTGTTTGCCCTGGCCCGCACGGCCAAGCAGATTGAAAAGACATTCGGTCATCCAGTGGATCTCGAATGGCTCTACGATGAACGTGGCCTGTGGTTGCTCCAAGCGCGCCCCATCTCTGGTCTGACTCGATCCCCGCAGCTGACCAATGATGACTGCGAATGGTCGCGCGCCAACTTCAAGGAAACCCTGCCGGAGCTGCCGAGCCCGCTCGGGCTGTCGTTTCTCGAATTGTTTATGGAGCGCTACATTCTTTCACCCTATCGGCGTCTGGGGTGCCGAATTCCAGAAGGGATCTCATCGGTCCGCACGTTCCAGGGACGTCCCTACATCAATATGACGCTGTTTCATTCTCTCATCGTACAACTGCGGGGAGATCCCTCTTTGTTGGCGGAGCAAATGGGAGGGGAGATCATTTCCAGGGTGCCGGAGGTTCACCCGCTTGGGTGGTTCGCGCTGGCTCGTGCTGGCGTCGCGATGATGGCCGAGATGAGAAAGGCTGTGCGCCATGGGCCTGCCTGGTTTGCGGAGATGAAAGCGATGGCGGCCGAGCATCGAGCCGATCGGCTTCAAACTGTCTCAGGCGAAGACATTGCTCGGCGCCTCGATGCCATCGCGAAATGGCTCGATAAACGCGAACTGACATTCGGCATTGCGGGAGGGGTGTCGCAGTGCTTGCAAGCGTTAGGCGGCTTGCTGCCTCGCTGGCTAGGCGGAGACTGGAGAGCCTTGTTGAACGGGGCACTTCAGGGTCAGGCGGCGGTAATCAGCGCACAACAGATCGTCCGGTTGGCGGAAGTAGCGGACATGGTTCGACACGACCCCGAAGCTGTTTCGTGGTTTACCGCAGAGGGGTGGGACCCAGTTGAGTTTCGTCGCCGACTCGAGGGGACTGACGTTCTCCGTGCATTCGACCGTTATCTTGAAGACTATGGCCATCGTGGTGTTGGTGAGTCGGATGTCATGTCGCCTCGGTTCGCTGATCGGCCGGAGTTGTTACTGGCGGTGCTACGAACACAGATTCTGGCTCCAACCAGTGTCACCCCGTCAGACATTCTTCAGCGCCAAACAGTGATACGGGAACGGGCGCTTGCAGAGATTCGTGCCAGGTTCGGATGGCGATTCCATCGGTGGGCCATCTTTTCTTGGTGGTATCGACGACTTTGCCGGTTCTTCGCCCTGCGGGAAGCGAACCGACATCATTTGATGTACTACTCGGCAGCGACACGTAACCTCCTGCTTCGCTTGGGCGAATGGCTGGTCGAGCGGGGACGACTCTCGTCGCAGGAGGATATTTTCTATCTCACGATCGAAGCACGCGCCGACTTGTTAGCTGGAGGATCGAGTGATTGGCGAGGGCTGATTCAGGCTCGCCGGGCCGAGAGAGACCGTTACCTCATGATCAGCGTTCCAGACACGATTCGGGATTGGAATGACGTGGTCCGTGACAGGGACGCGTTCCCCGTCGTGGCTTCGGAGGGGATCTTCCACGGTATTCCCATTAGTGCGGGGCAGGCCGTGGGGCCGGTTCGCTTCGTCCGATCGATGGAGGATTGGAGCCGAGTTTGCCGGGGCGACATTCTTGTGGTCTCGGTCATCGACCCCGGCATAGCACCATTATTTGGCGTTGCCGCGGGGCTGGTCGCCGAAATGGGCGGGACGCTGTCACACGGGGCGATTATTGCCCGGGAGTATGGATTGCCGGCTGTTGCGAATGTGCCTGGTATTACCACCAGGCTCAAGGAAGGCGATCGAATCAGCTTGGATGCAGAGCGAGGAGAGATTATTCTCCAAGAGCGTGGAGGAGATTTGCTCGCAGGATTGGAGCCACCCAACAAATCTTGACGCGATGTTGTAGGGCTGAACGTCTCTAGTCGTTTTGTTGTCTTGATCTTTCACGGGCTTTTACGTATTCTCCAGAATCATTCTTTCTCATCGAAACACTCACAATTTGTTCGTAATATTGATCGGCAGCTTAACGTGGACGGTCACCCATGATTGACGGCACGGTCTTTGGTGCGGGGGTTTTCGTCGGAGGTCTCCTGGGTGCGCTGATCGTCGGGTTCTGGATTGCGTCTCGTGTACGCGCGAACCTGCAGGCACAACTACAGGCTACCGGTGAACGAACCCAGCGAGCAGAATCGCTGGCAGACGAATTGCGCCGACAGGTACTACAAGAACGCCTCGACCTCGATCGAGTCAGGCAGGATCTCTCGGAGGCCTCCCAGGCCCGTGCAGTGGCGGAGACCAGGGCTGCGGAAGCCGCGCTCCATCTCAACGAACAAAAGATTCTGCTGGGCCAGGCCCGACAGGAATTGGCTGAGACCTTCCAAGCTCTCTCCGGCGAAGCCCTCAAACAGAACAACGAAGCGTTTCTGAACCTCGCGCGTGGCTCATTTGAAACGCTCCAAGCCGAGGCCAAGGGCGATCTCGCCCAGCGGCAACAGGCGATCGACAGTCTGGTCAGACCCCTCCAAGACTCGCTGCATCGATACGACGACCAGCTCCGGCAGATGGAGCAATCGAGGCAAGCGGCCTATGGAGGCCTCGATCAGCATCTTAAGCTCCTAGCCGAGTCACAGCAGCGGCTGCAATCGGAGACCGGTAACCTCGTGAAGGCGCTCCGCGCGCCGGCCATCCGCGGCCAATGGGGTGAGATCACGCTCAAGCGCGTGGCGGAGTTGTCAGGCATGGTGGCGCATTGCGATTTTTTCGAGCAGGAGTCCATCACGGTCGACGGCAGCCGGCTTCGTCCCGACATGGTAGTCCAGTTGCCGGGCGGGCGGCAGATCATCGTGGATGCCAAGACCGTATTGGCAGGTTATCTGGACGCGCACGAAGCCCCGACCGAGGAGCAACGTCTCGAAGGCATGCGCCGTCATGCCCTACAAGTCCGGTCGCGCATGGACGAGTTGAGCCTGAAAGCCTATTGGAATCAATTCGCGCAGGCGCCGGAGTTTGTCGTGCTGTTCTTGCCGGGCGAGCAGTTTCTTGGCGCCGCACTCGAGCATGATTCACGACTCATTGAGGATGGGTTTCTTCGAAGTGTGGTCCTTGCCACTCCGACGACACTTATGGCGCTCTTGCGGGCGGTCGCCTACGGGTGGCGGCAGGAGCGCTTGACAGAGCATGCCGAGGAGGCAGGCCGGTTAGGGAAGGATCTCTATGAACGGATGGCCGTACTGACGGAGCATTTGAACGACGTCGGGCAGGCGCTCGGGAAGAGTGTCCTGGCATACAACAAGGCGATCGGGTCGCTCGAAACGAGAATCTTGCCGGCGGCCCGTCGGTTCAAGGAGCTCGGCGTCTCGTCAGAAAAAGAGATCCCCATGTTGGATCCCGTGGAACTCGTTTCGCGTAAAGCCTTGCCGGTTGATAGCGAATAAGGAGCCCCTGATGGCCGACGAGCAGGCGATGGTAGCAGCCTTTCACCGGACGTTCGATATCCTTGTCAGTCCAGCCCCGGTGGTCGTGGACGCGCGGACGCGCGGACTACGCGTAACACTCATTCAGGAAGAATTCGATGAGTTGAAAGAGGCCCTTGCGGCAGAAGATCTTTCATCCATTGCCAAGGAGATGGCCGACCTTCTCTACGTCGTCTACGGCACGGCGGTGTCCTATGGCATCGACATGGATCCGGTCTTTCGAGAAGTACATCGCTCCAACATGAGCAAGCTCGGTGGCTATAAGCGTGGAGACGGGAAATGGGTAAAGCCGGCCACGTACTCGCCGGCGCGTATTGAACCGATATTAGCAGAGCAGGGGCCGGTCCAGCCCGAGGTCAGTTTTGGTTCATGAGAGGATTGCACTGTCCAATTTGTGGGACCTCATTCGTTCGTGTGACCTACCAGGAGGGCAGACTCGAGCGTTTCTTGAGCCGCGTCAACGTATTTCCATTTCGATGCCAGCTGTGCACAAATCGCTTCTGTGCGCTCTCTTCCGGTGCGCGCCACAATACGCAGGCGTTTGATCGGCGTCAGTACACACGCCTGACGGCCTCCATCGAGGCCCAGGTCCTCGACCGCAATCAGCCGGCCGTGACCAACCGAATCTCGGACATTTCGATGGATGGCTGCACCCTGCAGACGACGGGGTTTCGGGAGGGGGCCTTTATCGAATTGGTTTTGAAGCCAATGGAGGTGGAGGAAACGATCCGTATTGAAACGGCGATAGTCTGTTCCGTTCGCCCGTTATCAATGGGGATCCGTTTCCTGGAGATCCCACCAGAACAGTACCGCCGTCTGGCTCAGGTCGTCCTCGGGCTCTTAGTCGGTCAAGGCCTTTCTCCCACGCTCAACGCGTAGCGCGACTCTTTTCATCCGGCATCTTCACCAGCAGATTATCGATCAAGCGGATCGACCCGATCCGGACTGCGCCCAAGAGGACCGCACGATCCGTGACGACGGACAGCGGTTCCAGACTGTTCGGGTCGCAGACGGCCAGGTATTCGACATGAATGGCAGGTGTCTGTTCGATGGTCTGCCGCATGGTCCGCTCAATCGCCGCCACGTCGTTTTCCCCACCCACAATCATCTGTCTGCCGGTCCGGAGTGCCTGAGAGAGCAACGGGGCAATCCGACGTTCTTCGGGGCTGAGATAGGCGTTGCGCGAACTCATGGCTAGCCCATTCCGCTCCCTGATTGTCGGGCGCACTTGAATCGACACGGCGAGATTGAGATCGTTCACAAGTTGCCGAACCAGCGCTGCCTGCTGGTAATCTTTCTGGCCGAACAAGGCGAGATGGGGTTGCACGATTCCGAAGAGTTTCGTCACCACCGTGGCGACGCCGGAGAAGTGTTGAGGCCGGGCCTCGCCTTCCCATCGGCGCGAGAGCGCCGGTACCGTCACGGTCGTTTGGAAGCCCTCGGGATACATGCCCCGGGCCGTGGGCTCAAAACAGACATCCACCCCTTCCTCGCGGCACAGGCCCCGATCGCGGGCAATCGGGCGTGGATACGTGGTTAAGTCTTCGGCTGGGCTGAACTGTGCCGGGTTTATGAAGATACTCACGATGAGTGCATCACAGCGCAATCGTGCCGCACGAATGAGGGAGCGATGACCGTCATGCAGCGCACCCATCGTGGGAACGAACCCGATGATCACACCTTCCCGGCGTAATCGTTCGCTCCATGCAGTCATGGATCGTGCGGTGTGAATAATCTTCATGAGCCTGGGGGCTGGCTGCAAGCCGGACGTGAGCCATAGCGTGTCGAGGGCTGGGGGAACAAGAGGCGGACCTCAGGCTGCTTCCCGGATTCGGCGAGCAACTGGCTGATCGTACGTTGGAGTAATGGGTGCAGGAATAGCGGATCGAGTTCGCTCAACGGCATGAGGACAAACCGGCGTTGGTGCATGCGAGGATGCGGCACCACGAGATGTGGTTCGTTGATGATTCGTTGGCCGTAGAACAAGATGTCCAGATCGATGGTCCTGGGGCCTGATCGGTTCTCCTCATCCCGGCCGAGCGAGCGTTCGATCTCCCGCAGGATGGCTAACAGGCTCATCGGTGTGACATCCGTCTCAAGCTGCACGACACCGTTCAAGAACCAGCCTTTACCTGGTTGGGCATGATCGTTCACGGGCTCAGTTTCATAGAGCAGCGACACACCCACGACTTGCGAGTGTGGCAGCAGGCTAAGCAAGGTCACCGCACGGTCGCAGAAGTCGAGCCGATCGCCCACGTTCGAACCAAATCCGATGAACACCGTTTCCATAAACTACCGTAAGGGCTGAAGCGCTAGGCGTCAAGGTCGATTTAAGCGAGATTTGAAAGGCCCCCTCACGCCTTACCCCATAGGCTTCACGAAATTCAGAACCCCGCCTTCTTAATACGCTCCACCGCTTCCGCCAACCGTTCCTTCGTCGTGCAGACGGTCATTCGAATGTACCCTTCACCCGGCGCGCCGAAGCCGTTGCCCGGTGTGGTTACGATTCCGGCTTTCTCCAGCAAGTGAGCCGTGAAGGACGTCGAGGTGTAACCCTTCGGCACCGTGACCCAAACGTAGAACGCAGCCGATGGAGGATCAACCTCAAGTCCGAGTTGTTTGAGGCCTGGGACGAGGGTGTCGCGTCGTTCCTGATAAATTTTCCTCAGACCATCCGTCACAGAATCATCCAGGCTGAGTGCGGTGATACCGGCTTCCTGAATGGCCTGGAAACAGCCAGAGTCGAGGTTGCTCTTTACCTTGCCGAGTCCAGCTAAGACCTGCTTGTGTCCAACCGCAAATCCGATGCGCCAGCCGGTCATGTTGTAGGTCTTTGACAGCGAATGGAACTCGATCCCTACGTCCTTCGCGCCATCGACCTCCATAAAGCTCGCAGGGGGGTTGCCGTCGTAGAAAATCTCAGAATAGGCTGCGTCGTGGCAGACGATGACCTGGTTCTCTTGGGCAAAGTCTACCACTCGCTTAAAATAGTCTTTGCTCATGATGACCGATGTTGGGTTGTTTGGCGAATTCAGGAACATCAGCTTCGCCTTCTTCGCCACGTCCTTGGGAATCGCTGTCAGGTCTGGCAAGAAGCCGTTCTGCTTCGTGAGCGGCATGAGGTGCGCGACGCCTCCGGCGAAGCTGGTCCCGACGGGGTAGACTGGATAGCCGGGGCTCGGGACGAGCACGGTATCGCCCGGATTGACGAATGCGAGCGGGATATGACCGATGCCTTCCTTTGAGCCGATCAACGTCAGGACTTCACTCGAAGGGTCGAGCGTCACATTGAATCGCCGCTTGTACCAGCCGGCGACGGATTTCCGGAACGACAGCATGCCCTCATACGAAGGATACTGGTGGTGCTTCGGATCTTTGGCCGCCTGGCCGAGGCTCTCAATGATCGGCGCTGGTGTCGGCAAGTCGGGGTCGCCGATACCAAGATTGATGATGTCGACGCCCTTGGCAATTGCGGCCTGCTTCATCGTGTCGATGGCAGCGAACAGGTACGGAGGCAGGGTCTTGATTCGTGTGGCAAGTTCGATGGGGAAACCAGACATATCCGATGTTCTCCTTTGTTCAATCAAATAGTCATCACGCCGGCAGGCTATCAAGTCATGAGAGTTCCGGCAGACGGTCGCCTTTTCGACATTCGAACGTATTGCAAGGGGGTTAAGACTACTTCAGGAGCGAGGCGGTAATCAACGATGAGAAACGAGCAGATGGTCAATGAGACGATCCGCGATCCGATGGAGTTGCGGTAGATGAGGGAGGGCTGTTGTTGTTACCTGTTGCGCGCTCAAGCGTGCTTTCGTGAGATCCGGCGCACATTCTCGGCATAACGATTCGATGCCATTCTCTTCCATTTCCAAATGAAACAGAAGCCCGTACGCGCGAGCGCCATAACGGAATGCTTGCAGGGGAGCGATGTCGGAGCCGGCCAAGGGCACAGAGTCTTTGGGGAGGTCGAACACTTCGCCGTGCCATTCGAAGACTTCGAATGACTCCGGCAGCATGCTGAAAACAGGGTCCTGTTTCGCCTCAGCCGTCAGCCTGACCGGCGTCATGCCGATTTCCAAGGCCTTACCAGAACGTACAGTGGCACCCAAGGCCTTCGCCATGAACTGGCTGCCGAGACACACACCAATAACAGGCTTGCCGGCCAGGATCGCGGATCGTATGAATTCCGTCTCTTCGGCAATCCAGGAATCAGTATCGTTCACCGACATCGGCCCGCCCATCACGATCAACACATCGCCCGCATCCATCGGCAGCCCGTCCTGTGGGACGAGGTAACAGTCCAGGCTCACACCGCGCACGGTCAGCGCCGTCGCGAAGGCCCCGGGCCCTTCAAAGGGAACATGTTTCAGACAGACTGCGCGCATACAAAGAACTTGCGTGATAACAATGAGTAATACCTATTCGCCCCAGGTAGTCCTTCTAGGCCGAAACATACACGGTCACAGTATTGACAGCAAGAACTGTCTGCAGAAAAATCTCATAGAGCCGTTCCCAACAACGCTTAGACGTTGGGTGATGACAAGACGAGCGGGAATGAAAATGGCTCCAGGAGTGGTCCTGACCAAGAGCAATGGCATTCATCATGTTCTCCATGATTCTGTGTAGTGTCGCGCTTCCGCTGTTGTAAGCGATCGTCGCACTGACGGTCTCGGAGTAACTCCTCATGTCTCGACCTGGGAAATGTGTGGGGGGGGGATAAAGTCTGAAACAAAAATTTTCCTGACCTGGGTGCGATGTGCGATCCATCCGCGTTCGCCAAGCTCATGCGAGGCAAAGGGTATCAGGTGACGGCAATGAGGTCTCGACGCCCAATGGGCAAGTGGTTGAGGTAAAGGTGCCGGAATGAAAACGAGCCTTGATGTTTGTCCCGTCAGAAGTGTGCCAGGAATCAGGAAGAGAATACGGTTCAGGCTTCGATCTGTTCTGCCTCCTTAAAAAATGTCGAAGGTCGTGATGGACGCCTGCGCCCGTCCGGACTTATAGTGGTAAGCTGTGAAGAAGCGATGTCGGTCCGCTGGAGACCCAATGGCCCGTTAGACGGAGGACACATGTCATTCCCGACTGACCAACAACAGATCCAGCTTGAGCTGGAAGGGTTGAAACGAACGCTGGAGTGGACGGAGATTCAGCGAGAGCAGCTCTTGGATCGCTTGGATCTGCTTCGGCTCGACAACGCCCGTCTGCAGGATCGCGTGGAGGAGTTGGTGCGTCAGGTGGAAGGGCTGAAGCAGCAACAGCCGTTGTTCTAGCAGGATGTTGAAAAAGTTCGCCAGCTTCGTTCTCGGCTCATCGAAATCCTCAACGTACCCAGAGGGTACGCCTCCGGTTTCGATTCACCTGCGGCCTTGCTGGACGGCCTTTTTGAACATCCTGCGGGGAGGAGGAGTCCTTCTCTTGTTCAAGACGTACAGGCCATCGAAGTTCCACTGAGTTGAAATGGTTTCCCACAGCTTCCTAGGATCGTTCTGAGCCCGCGAGCATTCGTGCTATGAAATATCAGGTTGTGAACATCGAAGATGTGCGCTGGCTGCTGGGCCATACCGGCGGGTTTCGCAGTGGCTATGTGACCGATGTGCAGGTGTCGAAGCGTCGGCTGTTGGATGAAGCGTCGGGCCGAGAGGTGCTGGCGGGGACCACGGTCACGGTCGTGATCCGCTATCGTATTCGCCAGATGGCTCGTGTGGCGAAGCTCACGATGACCGGCGTGACGGACTTCTCGATGTTTGAACAGGAAGGGGCTGATTGCTCGACGCTGGGAGTTATCCAAGCGGAGTTGACCGACGGGAAACTCCGCTTCTGGTTCGATCCGCAGGGCGAACTCTATGTGGTGTGCGAGGAAGCGCAGTTGGAGGAAGTGGCAGCGCCGAGCCTCGAACCCTTGTCGCTGGAGCAGGTGGCTCAATGGACGTTTCAAAGTGGGATGCCGGACTGGCCATCGGTAACATGGCTCTTGGCGGAACTGGATGTAGCTGGTGTTCCCTGTACCTGGCGAGCCACTGCTTTGTCTCCTGGGAGTCACTCCGCCATTCAGTGGGAAGGAGATCTCCTCCCGGCGTCGATGCAGGGAGCAGGGGATACCACAGGGGTTCACTGTATGCTGTACGGGCCGCTCGATGGGCCTGGATTTGGAGTGGTGTTGCGGGTCCGTGGGCTGCAGGATCGCCGAACCGGTCAGGTGCTTTCGCTCCTGGCGGATCTGATCGTGCAACGGTTCTCCGGTCAGTGCCTGGTGGGCAATACGATCATTCCAGGCGGGGAATGGCAGAATTGGAAGTCATTCGGGCAGCCCCGCGGGGCTGCCGGGTAGTGCACGGGGGCGTGGCGGAAGCAGGAGGACGAGCCGGATGCCGGCCCAATCCTTGTGACTACTTTACTCGCCCACCCTGGGGCTGCCAGGACGGCTTTTTCTCCCACGGACGCGCCTTTGTCTTTTTCCATGCGGTGTGCTCGACACCCGTGAAACATGAGAACAGGCTGGGTGCGCTGATTTGTTTGGTATGTTTCGTGTATTTGGGTGGACTAGACTAATGAGAGAAATCAGATAAGCCCCACATGAAGTGGACGGCCTTTTCGAGCAGCCTGCTAGACCAGCGCCTGGCCGGGAGCGTGTTCCGTTAAATGTGTGCCGTTGATATGTGCGTAGGCCGCGGTGCCGTTTCCGTTTTTCACGCCAGTGATGTGTGTCTTGCCGTTCACGTTCTTCTCGTTTACACATTCCACCAAGGCCCAGAGCCGCAACGGATTCACATTCTGCCTCCGGGCGACGTGTAGCGGCGTCCCTTCTAGCACGGTCTGGAGTGCCAGGTCTGTCCTCCACCCTAAATGCTTAGTGAAAGGGGAAATCACTTTTTCCATGGCGGCGACGAGCTTATTGTCGTTACTGAAGTGGTTCAGCATGATGATCCGTCCACCGGGTCGGCAGACGCGGATCATTTCGTTGACCACCAGGCGGTAGTCCGGGACAGCGGTGACGACGTAGGCCGCGACGACTGTGTCGAAGCTGTCGTCTGTGAACTCCATCGCGCCGGCATCCATGCGGTGCAATTGCACGTGGTCCATCCGGTGTTCCGCCGCTCGCTCCTTCGCTTTGTTCAGCATGCCTTCTGAAAAATCGATACCGACGATCTGGCAATGGCGAGGGTACATCGGCAGGGCCAACCCGGTCCCGATTCCCACTTCGAGGATTTTTTCATTAGGCTGAACGTTCAAATTTCGGATTACCGACTGTCGCCCTTCGTGAAACACTTTTCCGAAAACCCGATCGTAAATCTTGGCGTAAGACGTATACACACGCTCGATCTTCGCTAAATCCATAGCACCTCCGACTCCACATTATTAAAGGCGACTTGCGCTCCTCGACCTGCGAGGGAGGGGCCGATTGCCGCAACTACAAAGTGGGAAAAATTTGTGCGGCGGAGCACCTGAGTGGAGCGAGGGACCCGCCTGAATAACACTCGGGGCTACTCTAGCCAACTCGCATCGATGAGTCAACAGATTATCTTGATCCCATCACTTGATTCACGCGCGGCCCCTATGGGATAGGTACAAACATGATCTTTGCTGGCTTCTTCGCCGGTGCATTGTGTCTTGGCCTCATTCTCGGAGACTGGCTCTACTTCGTGCGCCTTACGCCGGATGCGAGTCGATACGGATGCGGAATTGCCCGCACGCACGATCGATTCACGCATACGACCATGAAGCAGCTAGCCAGCCGATTTGATGCCGGCGGTATCTTGACTTTGCCGCATGGAACCGCCCGGTTTTACCAGGATCTGAACCAGATTGCGATTCGCCAGAAATACCGGCTGTCCGCCATAGGATTCCGAACATTGTGGCCGTTAAAAGGGTTGATTTCCCTGTCTCAGGAAGGCGATGCACTCGCGGTGCTCTGCCGAAAGCTCACTCCCTGGTCCTCGGCTCTTCTCACTGGCATCTGGTTTGCTGTGGTGGTCGTGGGTATGGTGGGGGCCCTAATCGCCTTGTTTGTCGAGGGAGAAATGGCGGCACTCGGTGGAGTGGTGTTGGCGTTCGGGATTGTAGGGTTGGGACTTGTTTTTTTAGTGTCCGGAGCCATTACGGTTGTGTTTGCGTATCGGCTTGAGAACGCTCGGCTTACGACGGTCTATCAAGAACTCCGGGAGGTTCTCGAAGGAGCTAGATTGTCGTCCTGAATTAGCAGGATGCTGAAAAAGTCCGCCAGCGGCGTGCTCACCTCGAAAGCATCCTCAACGTAGCCCAGAGGCTACGCCTCCGGTGCTTTCATCGTCTGCGGCCTTGCTGGACAGCCTTTTTGAGCATCCTGCTAGGAGAGATACAGACTCAGGAAAGTATCGTATTCGGCGGGGAGATTTAAGCTGGAGCGGTTGCGGGCGAGGCTCGCAATGATGCCGCGATGTTTCTTGCTGAGTCCGGATGATTCAAAGGCCTGACGAAAGTGCTGCCACCGCGCGGTAGCGTCGGTGGCCAGACGCGCGCGCGCTAGCGGCGGCAACGCATGGACCGAGGTCGTGAGGAAACGAAGAGCCTTTTCGACGCTCTCATAGGGCGGCGCCAGCTTGAGCTGGGCGTAGAACGTTTCGAGGTGATGACGGAACTCCTCTCGAAGCGCCAGGGTATGATCGGTTGCAGGGTCCGTCGGGTTAGACATGGTGGACAGGATGGATGATACGGGATACACCGTGGTTGTGACAACAGACTGGGGCAAGCCTGGTCTGTCTAGTTGATCTGGTCTATCTGGTTTGTTTAGTTCATCGAGTTGGTCTGATTCAACCAAATAAACAAGACAAACCAAACAAACCAATTAAACGAGACAGACCGAACAGACCAGATAGACCAAATTTCAAAGGAGGTTCTAGTATGAAACGTATCCAGCGGTATATTCTCGGGCTCGTTGCCGTGCTCGCTTTGGCTGGTTGTTCGTCTCACCATCATCATGGGATGGCCGGTGAAGGGACGGGGGATGCCTACTGGCAGAAGGGGCAGCAGGACATGGCATCATTAATCGATCGCACCGTCAAGGATCAGGGGAAGGCGGAACAGGTCAAATCGGTCGTGAACGATATTGTCGCGGAATTGAAGGCAGGCCGCGAGCAAGCTCGTGCGGGGCACCGCCGGATGTATGAGTTGAATGCGAACTACGCGGCGACTCCGGAGGAGTTCACCAAGATTTTGGATGACGCGAACAATCAGCGGATGCAGTCAGCGGCGAAAATTCTCTCGCTCCGCTTCAAGATGAAGGACCTCATGACGGTCGAGGAGTGGAAGGCCTTGTCGGACCAGATGCTGGCCTACAGCAGTCGATACCAACACGGCGCCGCGTCGCCAAAGAGCGGTTACTGAGTCTGATCCGGTGCGGCCTTGAGCGGCAGGGGTGTCCAGGTTGCACCGGAGTCGGTCGAGCGGTAGAGGCCGCTCCCATTCGTGCCGGCGTAGAGGATGTGTGAATCGCGCGGACTCATCGCGAGGGCGCGAATATTCAGCGAGGCCAGTCCGCGGTTGCTAGCGGTCCAGGTTTGTCCGCTGTCGGGGCTTTTCCAGACGCCCCCAGGCCCTCCAATATAGAGAGTCTCAGGCTGGGTCGGGTCGAGGAGGATACCACTCACGAACAGATCGGGGAGCGATTGCCCGATTCGCTCCCATTGTTCTCCACGCGTCGCGGTGCGGAAGAGGCCTTTCGTTGTCCCGGCATAGACGATGTCCGGGTTGACCACATCGAAGGCAATGGTATTGACCCCCAACGCCATCCCTCCCATCAGCTCCTGTTCGGGAATCAGCCCGTTGTTGATTTTCTTCCATGCCATCCCGGCGCTATCGGACCGATAGATCCCTCCCGTAGTTCCCGCGTAAAGAACCCGAGGATCGCGAGGATGAATGGCGATGGAGACCACGATGTGGACTTCCTTCATTCCGGCCATGCGTTCTTCCCATTCACGCCCACCGTCTTTGGTGTAAAAGGCACCGACGGTCGTGGCGGCGTAGATCTGTTCGCTATGTGTCGGATGAAAGGCGAATTGATTGATAAAGGAGACGTGTTCTTTAAGACCGACGTTGTGGGGGAGCCAATGTTGCCCGCCATCCGGACTCTTGTAGACGGCGTCGGCCATGGTGCCGGCATAAATCGTCGCCGGGAACTGAGGGTCGATCGCGAGAGTCGTCACACGTCTTGCGCTGAAACTTGGGAACCGTTCCCACAGCTGGCCCTCGTCGCGAGACTTATAGACGGCATCGTTTGTGGCGACATAGAGAATGTTCGCATTCGTTGGATGAAGCGCGATCGAGACGATCGCCTGGCTCTCCTTCTCGCAGCCGAGACAGGATAACACCAGCATCAGAGAGGCGAGTTGCGCGAGCTGAGACGCAGTTCGAATATACATGGGTGTAGTGGCGGGAGACCTAACAGGTTACGGGAAACTATTATGGCATACCGGGAACCCAATGGCCCACAGGTGCTGGACAGCAGATGAATATCCCGCAGGATAGCTGAGCGAGACTTCGGGACGGGTGAGACGAGGGGGGGGCCACCCTGCCCACGTCGCGCCGACGGACTTTTTCAGCATTCTGCACTCATAGGATTCAGCGCTGAGTCAAGGCGAGCAATCCTGTTACAGTTTATTAGGGACGCGTTCGGCGTAGCCGGTCAGTTCCATGTAGCCCTGTCCACGCGCGGGCCGTCCTTGAATGGAGCCAGTTGCCTCGATGGCGCCTTCCCAATAGGTCACTTGTGTACTGTGCGTGGTGGAGAGTTCTTGCTCAGCCATGAGCGGTACGAGTTCCAGCGAGAGTTGTTGTGAGGGAATAGTCAGGCGCCAACGCTGCGGATAGCGTGCGTGGCTGGTCTGGCTGGTCCAATAACTCGTGGGCTCCAGGGTAAAGTCTCCGATCGATAGATGGTGCCCGCGCCCGTCGCGGTCAATGACGGTACCGCTTGAGGCCGGATCGGCCGATCCATCTGTCCGGCGGAGTCGATAGAGCATCAGTTCCCTCTGGTCGTCGAGTTGCAGGCTGAACCAGTCCCATCCGACCAGATCCTTCCCCAGATCGGCGGAGCCAAACTCATGGTCCATCCAACTGTTCCCTGTGACGTCGAATTGCTCGGCGCCGATCGACAGGGTACCGGTCGTGGCCAGTCTGGTGAAGGAGTAGTAGTGGGAGGCTTGTCCTCTGGCCGAGCCTTTGTGGCTGATCCCGCCGGTGCCATGCACGACAAGTGGTTTCCTCGGTGAGACTGTGAGTTGGATGGCTATGTCGCCATCCGCTGCCTGAAGGGTCTGTGTGCCGGGAGCGGCCGATGGCGATTCGGCGCTCCATCGATCGATCCAGACGTGGAGCCGATCACGCGCCGCACCGGCTTTACCCAAACCGGCCCGGCTGATTTTCTCCGAAAAGTGGAACCGACCCTTGCTGAGATCGCTCACGGCAAAATGGGCCAAGTATAATTGCGTGACGGCCCACTGCGACGGCAGGGTCTTCGTCTGATCGCGCGGCATGCCACGGCGGAAGAAGGTGAGTTGATAGCCGAAGGGCCGGCCGTCCTTCGTCGCGAGCTGGCCGGTGTAGTACCACCATTCAGTGCGAAACTCATCATGCGCCCCGTGATCGCTCGGGAAGGCGTATCGATAGCCTTCCGTTGCGATCCGGAATTCCTGTGACGTATCTGCCGCAAGTCCTGGCACGACGATCAACAGACTACTCGCAAGGAACAGTATGTGCCGGAGATGACGCAGCAATGCGTACATGTTGTTAGGTGCTCCGTATAGTGCGAGAATCGCCGCGTGCGCTTATACCACGCTTCGCCAGTCGGCACAAATCTCCAGTGTTGATAAGGGTTTTCTTCAACTCGACGGGTGACAGATGCTCCGCTCGCGCCGTTGACAATTTTATCGACCATCAGCTATCGTGAGCCATGCAGACCGATCACGGGCGAGAGCATCAGGGAAGAGACCAGCCTGACAATGTCAGGCCATTTCCCATTCCCACGCGGATTCCTGTGTTCCCTCTACCGAATATCGTGCTGTTTCCCAAGACCTATCTCCCCCTGCATATCTTTGAACCGCGCTACCGCACCATGATCTCAGATGCGGCGATGAGCGGGCAGTGCATCGGCATGGCCCTGCTCAAGGACGGATGGGAAACAGACTATTATGGCCATCCGCCCGTGTTCTCGATGGGCTGTGTCGGTCGACTGGCAAGCGTGCAGCCACTGGCCGATGGTCGATCCAACATCCTGCTGCAGGGGCTGGAACGGTTTGAGATTGAACGGGAGTGGTACGATAACGCCTATCGTGAAGCCACGATTTCTGTCGCTGTTCGGGGCTCCGAGGCGTCGCTGGATCTCTCTGTCCGCCAGCGCTTGTTCACCATCCTGGAGACCTATCTTCGGTCCCGCGATGACGCGCCCACCTGGCAGGAGTTTTTTCGGAAAGAAGTCAGCGATGAAATTTTTGTCAATACTCTGTCCACGTACCTGGAGTGTACGCCCTTGGAAAAGCAGTTTCTGTTGGAGGCGGACAGTCTCCACCAACAAGCCCGCCGTCTCAGTGACCTCATCGAATTCATGATGCACGATCGATCCGACGCGAAGGGCTGGGGTTGATGGATCGCGCCATCGCGATCCAAGTATCCCGGCTCACAAAAGCCTATGATGGCCATACGGCCGTCTCCGATCTGTCGTTTGAGGTCTATGCAGGCGAGATTTTCGGTCTGCTCGGTCCGAACGGAGCGGGGAAAAGCACCATACTCCGGACGCTCATCACGCTGCTGACGCCGACGTCGGGCACGGCCAGCGTCTTGGGTCACGATACCGTGCGCGAAGCAGACGTCGTTCGGCAACTCATCGGCTACGTGCCTCAAGAACGGGCCATCGATCGCTTTCTTACCGGTCGGGAACACCTCGAACTCCTCGGCGCGTTGTATCACCTGTCGAAGGCCGAAGCCACGAAGCGTATCGCCGAGTTGCTGAAGCTCGTGGAATTGGAAGAGCCTGCCGATCGCGCGGCGAAAACATACTCCGGGGGGATGAAGCGGAAGCTCGACATTGCCTGCGGTCTCTTGCCGGACCCCAAGATCCTGTTCCTCGACGAGCCGACGCTGGGCTTGGATGTGCAGAGTCGTCTCAGAATTTGGGATTACCTGCGGATGTTGAAGGCGCGCGGGATGACGATCGTGATGACGACGAATTACTTGGATGAGGCGGACCAGCTCTGCGATCGGTTGGCCATCATCGATAAGGGAAAGTTGATGGCGCTCGGATCGCCAGCTGAGCTGAAGGTCGGACTGGGCGGCGATATCGTGTCGTTGACTTTGAAGGAGCAGACGAAGATCCCCGCGTTGGTGTCTGCGTTGACGGGACAACCGGCGATGCGAGCGGTCAAGGCGACGCCGACTGGCTTGGATATCCGGGTCGATTCGCCCGAGAAGGCCCTGCCCGCGATCCTCGAGTCCGCCAATCGATTGGATTGCCAACTGGAGTTTATCGAGTACCACCGGCCGCGGCTGGACGACGTGTTCATCGCCCATACGGGGCGGTCTATGACCGAATCGGTCCAAGACATTCAGGCAGAATAAGGAGATACGGTGGCGCAGTACTGGCAGGAAATTCATGCGTTGACGATGCGGTGGGTCCGGCGGCTCAGCCGCGAGAAGTTTAGTATGTTGTTCACGCTGGTGCAGCCGATGCTGTTCTGGCTGATATTCTTCGGTAACCTGTTCCAGCGGGCTGCGGATGTGCAAGTGACGCAGGCCCCGAATTACATCAGTTTCCTCGCTGCCGGCGTGGTCGTCATGACGGTGCTCAACAATGGACTTGCCGGTGGCGTCGACTTGCTTTTCGACAAGGAGAATGGGTTTTTGGAGCGGTTGATGACCACGCCGATCCATCGCAGCTCTGTGATCCTGAGCCGCTTCATCTTCGTAATGACGATTACCTCGCTCCAAGTGCTCGTGATCCTTGGAGTATCTTTTCTGTTCGGCGTCCAGCCGGCGACCGGGTTCCTGGGTGTCGCCGTGATCTTGATGATCGGGATGCTCTTTGGCGTTGGTCTCACCGCGATTTCCATGGCGATGGCCTTTTCCGTAAAAAGCCACGGCGATTTCTTTTCGGTCCTGGGCTTCCTGTCGCTCCCGATGATTTTCTTGAGCTCAGCGTTGGTGCCCTTGGCGGCGATGCCTGCGTGGATGGGATTCTTAGCGCGTTTCAATCCGATGACCTGGGCGATCGACGCGGTGCGGCCGTTGATCCTTTCTGGCTGGACCGAGGCTCTCCCCCATGTCGGGATGGTGGTCGTCGTCATGGTGATTTTTGACGCCCTCTGTCTCTACGGGAGCGCCAAAGTGTTCCGTCGGGCGATGGGCTGATGAGTGGGCTTTTTGGGAGTCCCACCATGTTGATAAACGAGAGCCAAATCCGGGCCCTGATTCGACTGTTGGCCGATGAGGACGAGAAGATCGTCCGGACCATCAGCGGGAAACTCATCGGCATCGGCCCCTCTGCGGTTCCCCTGCTTCAGGAAGCGGAAATCGAACAGCCTGAAATGGCGGATCGTCTTGTCTCGGCGCTCGAGGAAATCCGCGGTGGAAATCTCGAGGATGAACTCATGCAGCTGGCGGCACTGCCGGATGGCTCGATGGATCTCGAGCAGGGCGCCTTCCTGATCGCCCGCTATGCCTATCCCGCCCTGACAGTCGCATCGTATGCCAGACAGCTCGACGAGATGGCGCAGGAGGTCCAGGACCGGATCGGTCCGCGGGCGTCGGGGGAGGAAACGATCAAGACCTTGAACCGCTACCTCTTTACGGAGCAGGGCTTCAAGGGCAACACGAAGAATTATTATGAGTTGGAGAATAGTTATCTTAATTGCGTAATCGACCGACGAACGGGTATTCCGATCAGCCTGTCGACGGTGTACCTCCTTGTCGGGAAGCGGCTGGGTCTTCCGATTCATGGGATCGGGATGCCGGGTCATTTCTTAGTGAAGTACGAATCGGATCGCTACAAAGTCTTCGTCGATTGTTTCAACGGGGGCGCGTTGCTGACCGAGAAGAATTGCCAGCGGTTTCTCACGGAAGCCGGCTATGGATTCGACGAGAAATATTTGCAACAGAGTCCGGTGCGCGCGATTCTCTCCCGCATGATCAAGAACCTCTTGGCCATCTATGCCAAACTGGACGACCCCCTCAAGAAGGCCCGCCTGACGAAATTCATTGAAATCCTGGGGTGTGACAACCGCGAAGGCGGCTTGTAGTCGCCCAGTCCATCAAGTCTTCACGTCGAAAGTCCTCGGACTTGATGACTTGATAGACCTGAAAGACTTGGGACTAACTCATCGTTACAGTGTGATTGTCATTAAGTCCCGCCCTACCACGATCTTTCCCCCGAATGCTTCCCCTGCCTGTTCTCGCACATTGTATCGTTCGGTGATCGGATACAAATGCGACAGCACGAGTTGGCCGACTCCGGCTTCTCTGGCCACCTGCCCACATTGACCGGCATGTAGATGGACCGGGTTCGGCCGACTAGCCGGAGCGGAACAATCCAGTACCGCGAGATCGACGTCGCTACAGAGGCGGACGAGGTTGTCGCAGTATTGCGAATCGCCGGAATAGGCCAGGGATTTCCCGCCATATTCGATTCGGTACCCCAGGCAATGGAGGCCCTGCGTGTGAGTCACTGTTCGGGGAATAACCGTCGTCTTTCCGATCGCAAACGCCCGATCAGCCACGTCTTTGAAATGCACCGCGAACGGCGCGTGCGTAAAGCCGGGTAAGGTGGCGAAGAGGGCCTGAAAGAATTTCTTGGTCCCGCGAGGGCCAATGACGGTCAGTGGTGGGCGTGTTCCTCCTTGGTATTTCGTAAAGATCATCGCATCGAAAAAATAGGTGATGAAGTCGGAAAAGTGGTCGGCGTGGTAATGGGAGAAAAGAATGTGAGTGATCCGATGCCGATTCACGCCGGTTTTCAGGAGGTTTGTCAAGGTGCGTGGGCCAAAGTCCAATAGCATCGTATGATCGGTGCGGACGAGATAACCCGCGGCTGCTCGCATAGGGTGGATGTTCGTGCCGGAGCCGAGAATGGTTAATCGCATGGGTCAGATTGTCTCAAACTTCAGGGACTTGCTATGGCGAATGTCGATACGCCTGAAGGCAAGATAGGACTCGACTAGCGGACGAATGAGTGTGAGGTAGGGATCATCCTTGGGGTGCGGCAGCTCCATGAAACAGAGAATAGTCCTAGCTGGAATGAAGGGTCAAGGGGGGAAGAGGGTCGGCTAGATGGTCTCCTGTGCTCGTGCAACGCGCGGTCTCAGAAGACCCTCGTTGGACACGCGCAGTGGACGACCATCTAGCCGGCCCTCAAGGGAAAAGATAGGGCGCGCGTTCCACGAGCAGGAGGACGGCCAGGCTACCTATATCCCTTCTGGCCGCTCCTTCCCCATCCTGCTATGATACTGCTCCCATGCGCACTCGTTCTGATTCGGGCCAGACCAATCTGGCTGCTATTGCGGTTCTCGTCGGCGTCGTTATCACCGGCGTCTGGGTGTGGAAACGTCTGTCGCTTGATGTTCAGGAGTATGTGATCGATCAAGCCATCCCCATGGCGTTCGCAGGGTTGGTGATTGCGGCAGGGCTGTGGATATTGGTCCGGGCGTTCACCCGTCGCAGGAAGCAACGGCGGGAACGTGCGAAGTTATTGGCTGCGTTCGAACGGGCCACGGTACAGGAGAAGAAGCTGGAGATTGCCTTTACACTGATTGACGTGAATGGGTACCGGGCGGAAGGGTTGGAATCCGTGACGCCCGCGTTACGAGACCTTTTCGCGACGACGTTGCAGCGGGCGTTGGGAGACAAGCAGCATCGGATGCGGGGAATGGCAGCCAGTTACCTTGGCGTCCTGAATGATAGGACCGTGATCCCGTTACTGCTGAAGGCGCTGGAAGATGACCATGCTTATGTACGTTCCTGCGCGGCGTTGGGGTTGGGCCGGTTGCGCGCCAGTGAGGCGAAGGAAAAACTGACGACTGTTATGGAAGAGGACTGGGATCAAACCGTCAGGAGCCGATCGAAGGAGGCGCTGGAGCGGATCAAGTAGTCATGAAATCGTTCGAACGCGCGAGACTTGCGAGAAAAGCCGGACGGGTAAGGCGGGCTGAAGGCTGAAGTGTTCGGAACTTCGAACCCCGAACTTCGGCCTTCAGCCTTCTGGTTGCGCCTGTTCGTTGACCCATTCAATGCAGGCGATCTCCGGTGTGCAATTCAACCGCAGGGGGAGAAACGACCATCCGAGCCCGCGATTAATATACAGCCTGCGACCAGGCCCTCCGTGATGCCCCCCGATCCGGCCGTTGCATCCAGGCGGGAGCCAGAACGTCGGCACGCCGGGTATGCGCCACTGGCCTCCGTGGCTATGTCCGCAGAGGATCAGATCGACGGCGTGGTGTGCTTCCAACTGATCGAGGATATTTGGCGCGTGGGCCAGCAAGAGAATGAAGCGATCCCGCGCGCGCGGCGGCAGACAGCGTAAGTCCGCCCGATGCAGTGAGGGATCATCGACGCCGACAATGGCGATCTCGCCACCGTCCGTATGAATGAAGGTGGTCTGATTGATCAAGAGAGTGATCTTGTGGCGATCGGCGAGTTCGCAATACTGATCAAGCGGCACGCCACTGTAGTGATCATGGTTGCCCAAAGTGACGAAGACCGGCGCAATTTCCCGCAAGCCGGCGAGAAATCGAAACACATGGGGCAGTCCCTCCGGCACGTTGAGCAGGTCTCCGGTGATAAAAATCCAGTCGGGGCGGAGTTCGCCGATGGCGGCGACGATAAGATCATGCCGTGGCTGATAGCGATCGAGATGCAGATCGCTCAGGTGGACGGCTCGCCGGCCGGCCAGGGGGCCGTGCACATAGGTGAGTCGGGAGATCTCATGTGTGGAGAGCCCGGCTTCCCAGTGGGGCACGAGACTAAAGAGCCGATAGAGAGGTTCGCTGAGACAATATCCGATGAAGGAACGGGCTCGATCGGGCCAGGAGCTTGTGCGTCGCGTCATCCCATCACCCGATCCAGCTCGACGCGATCGGAGGGGCTCACGCGATAGCCTCGTTCATAGAGATCGCTCATGCCTTGCATCAAGGCGTCCATGTTACGATTGCGGTACCAGCTGTCGAATCGCTCTGTGAGTGCCATGACCTGCTTCGGGGTTGGATCCCCTTCATGGTACGAGAGAGTGAGGGAGCGGAGCAAATCTTGAAGTTCGGTGGGACTGTAAAATGCATCATCATTCCGGTCGGCGACCAAGGCGAATTCGTAGAAGGTCAGACTGACCGAGAGCAACGTCTGTGTGTTGGCAAAATCAGCTCGCGCATCGTCCATTCCGCTTGGATAGATGCGCAGACAATCCATTTCGGACTGGGACGAGGGAGTGGCGTTCCAGCCGACTCCCTGCGCGGACGGGGAAGGGGTCTTTTTCGCCTTATAAAACCATGAGACGCAGTTGTTCGCTTGCGCAAAGGCTTGTTTGTCTTTGTGGATCTGCCGGCCGATGTGCTGGGTGAACTGTTGAAAAATCGCATTCTCTCTTCCCGACGAGTTCTCTGGGAACAGAGCACCCATCAGAACGGTGAGGAACAATCCTGCCGCTAACAAGCAGGTCTTAAACTGTTGAGCCATTACAGGATGACTTTCCGGACAGCTCGTTCGGCGGTAGGCCGGGCGAAATGACATGGGAAAAGTATACCATGCGAGTCGTCTCACCCCTATTAAGATTGACTGAGTGGTAAGGGCGATCACGCGCGAATGACGAAGGGATCTATTGCATCATGACCATGCCTTTCTTGACCGCCACACTGCCAGGCATCGGCGGACAGATGCGGACAATCCCGGAAGACTTTCAGGTCGAGGAACGTCCGCTCTATCTTCCATGTGGAGAGGGTGAGCATCTCTACATAAAAATCAGAAAACGCCTGCTCTCGACTCCGGATCTCGTCCTGCGACTGTCTTCGGTCTTAGGCGTGAAAGCGCAAGCGATTGGAGTGGCGGGCCTCAAAGACGCCCGGGCCGTGACCACGCAGATGGTCTCGGTTCTAGGCATTACGCCTGAACGGATGGATCGCCTAAAATTGGACGAGCAACTCTTGTCTGTGGAAGTGCTGGGCCGGCATCGCAATCGATTGCGTCCGGGGCATCATGCCGGCAATCACTTTCGGCTGGTGCTCCGGGATGTCGCCACACACGCCCGCGAGACGGTGCCCCTGGTCACGGACCTGCTAGTTCGACGAGGCGTGCCGAACTATTTCGGCCCGCAACGGCAAGGGCGAGGCGGACAGAATTACCAGATCGGAGCCGAACTGCTGGTGGACCCTGCTCGTCGGAACAGGCTGAGCCGGTCCAAGCGCATGTGGTACCTCAACGCGTATCAATCGCACTTCTTTAATGACATATTGGCAAGACGACTCGATCGACTCGATCGTGTTTTGGTTGGGGACTGGGCGATGAAAATGGAGAACGGGGCATGTTTTCTGGTCGAAGATGCCATGCAGGAGCAGCCTCGGGCCGACCGGTTCGAGATCAGTCCCACCGGCATCTTGTTTGGGTCGCGCGTTTCATGGGCCAGCGGAGAACCAGGCGAGATCGAACGGTCTGTGGTCGCTGAGAGCGGGGCCACGCCCGACAGTCTCACCGAAGCCGCGAAGGCCTGTGGGTTTCGCGGTGAGCGGCGCTCGCTCAGAATCCCCCTTGCCGATTTGGAGTGGGCCCTGGATGGGCCGGTGCTCACACTCTCCTTCTCACTTCCACCAGGCGCCTATGCGACCAGCGTGTTACGCGAACTCATGAAGCCCGACTTGCGGGCGACTGAAAATGCTCGCTAGCTTCGTTCTCGGGTCGTGAAAATCCTCGACTTACCCCAGAGAGTACGCCTCCGGTTTTCATTCCCCTGCGGCCTTGCTAGCGGAGCATTTTGAGTCGCCCGCCGGGATTGCTACAGCCTGCGGAGGTGATGCAGGGCTCTGCGAGTCATCGGTGCAGAGACAGAATCTGATCTGCGGCGGTTGATACTGGTGGTAGAATCTGTGCGAGACCTCTCCATATAAGAGTGGGAGTCTGACTGATGATGCATGATCAAGAAACTGTCTTGCTCCAAGGCCATATCATCGATTCGTTGATCCTCGCGAAGGTTTTGGACAGGATTCTGATGATGGGGGGCAGCTTCGACATTCAAGATATGCAGATCGGTAAGACCCGTGAGGAGCCGTCGCGCGCAAAGATCACCGTGCGAGCCTCGTCTGCGCAGCTGCTCAGCGAGATCCTCCATGCCATTCAACCCCACGGCGCGTCGGTCGAAAGTGCACGGGATTGCCGGTTGAGTGCAGCGCCGACAGACGGCATCTTCCCCGACGAGTTCTACGCGACCACCCATTTATCCACCCAGGTACGAGTGCGTGACCAGTGGGTGAAGGTGAAGGCGATCGAGATGGACCTGGGAATTCGCGTGGACCCCGTGGGGCTGACTGCCCGCACCATTCCAATGGGAGAGGTGAAGCGGGGAGATTTGATTGTGACCGGTCGTGAGGGCGTGCGGGTGATCCCGCTCCAACGGCCTCGTGATCGCGATGTGTTTAGCTTCATGGAATCGCAGGTCTCGGCCGAGCGTCCCCACGGGCATATTATCGGCGACATCGCCAAGCGTCTCATGCAGTTGCGCGCAGGTTTCCGAGAGGGGAAAGCGGGCAGCAAGGTGTTGCTGGCGGGGGGGCCGGCGATCGTTCACGCCGGAGGACGCGAGGCGCTGACATGGCTCATCGAGGAAGCATTCGTTCATGTCTTGTTCTGCGGGAATGCGCTGCCCGCTCATGATATGGAGGTTGATCTTTACGGGACGTCCCTCGGCTATGGGCATACGGCTGGTCGCGTCGTGCCGCATGGGCACGAGCACCACCTGCGAACCATTAATCGGATCAGGGCCATCGGCAGCATCGAGGCAGCGGTCAGGACAGGAGTTATCAAGACCGGAATTATGGCGGCCTGCGTGAGGCGGGGCGTCCACATCGTCATGGCCGGGACGATCCGCGATGACGGCCCGTTGCCCGGAGTCGTCACGGATTCGCTAGAAGCCCAGGCAGCCATGCGTGCGGCAATTCCCGGTATCGGACTGGCCTTGCTCGTTGCCTCGACGTTGCACGCGGTGGCGACGGGCAATTTGTTGCCTGCCACGATCCCATCCGTCTGCGTCGATGTCAATCCGGCCGTCCCGACGAAACTCTCGGATCGAGGAAGTTTTCAAGCTGTCGGGCTGGTCATGGACGCCGCGTCGTTTCTGCGCGAACTGGCGCGTGAGCTCGGAGCGCGTCTGTGAGACGTAAAACGTGAAACGTAAATCGTTAACCGAGAAGGGTTTCGGAAGAAGAGCGGCCGCAGTGCTACGCTTCACGTTTAACGGGTACCGGAGCCCGCTGCTAAGGAGGGGGCCATGAGTCGTCTATTGGTCTGTCCGCCGGACTATTTCAGTATTGAATATGAGATTAATCCTTGGATGCGTCGTTCGAACGCCGTCGATACAGACCGGGCCATCCGTCAGTGGCATCACCTCATGCAGGTACTCGAACAGGACGTGGGCGCGGTCCTGGAACGGATGAAACCGGTGCCGGGGCTGCCCGACCTTGTGTTCACGGCGAATGCCGGGCTGGTCGTTGGAGGCACAGCGGTGCCGAGTCGTTTTCGCTATGCCGAACGGCAGAAGGAAGAGGCGTATTTTGAGGACTGGTTTCGTAGGCAGGGGTACGAACTTGTTATGCTGGATCCTGGTTGCTTCTTCGAGGGGGCCGGAGACCTCTTGGGATTCCCCGACATCTGGTTCGGTGGCTATCGACAACGAACGGATATCCGTGTGTTCCCGACGCTCAGCGACTGGTTTCACCAAGAGATCATCCCACTCGAACTGGTCGACAAGCGGTTCTATCACCTCGACACCTGCTTGTGTCCCTTGAGCGGCGGTGAGCTCCTGTATTTCCCTCCCGCCTTCGATCGTTATGGGCAAGAGGCTCTTGCCGAACGGGTTGTTCCTTCCAGACGTCTCGCGGTGCCGGAAGTTGAGGCTCTCAGGTTTGCCTGCAATGCCGTCTGTGTCGAGAAACACGTTGTGCTGCCCGCAGGCTGTCCGGAAACAGAAGCCCTGTTGACCTCGCGCGGTTATCTCACTCATCCAGTCCCGCTCGATGAATTCATGAAATCAGGCGGCTCGGCCAAGTGTCTGACTCTGGCGTTGGACTGAGCAGATTCGCTGGTCATCAGTCAATAGTCACTGGCTGGGGACCGCCCCGCAGTCTTTTCACCAACCAATGACTATTTGACCCGCTAGCAGGATTCTTGACAATTCTGCGTAGGATGCTCAAAAATCCCGCTCAGCAAGGCCGCAGCGAGCTGTCACTTCATAAGGGGTGGCCGGGATGATCCCAACTGCGCGCGTCCAACGAGGGTCTTCTGAGGCCGCGCGTTGCGCGAGCAAGGGGATCGTTCCCGCCATCCCCCACCTTTTCAGCATCCTGCTAGGGTTTTTGTCGGAAGAGAAAAGACCCATAGAGCCCGGCGATGGCGATGGTGACGAGTTCGATGGTCAGCAGCAGTCGGCTGACAACGGCGTCCGGTGTCGGGGGCGCAAAGATAAAATGCAGGCCCAGGAATTCGGGGGCTTGTGCCGGCTGGGTCTCCCAGGGTGGGAAGAGGATCGCGAGGGACAGCATAGCCACCATGCCATAGAGGAATTCAAGGTTGAGCTGTCCCGGTCCAGGTGCCGCGTGTGGCGGAGGTGATGGGGGCGGGGGAGTCTCAATCGGGTCGGCATGAAGCCGTTGGCCGCATTGCGAACAGTAGCGGCTAATCTCCGGGAGTTCATGTCGACAGGATGGGCAAAGTTTCATGGGCGGTTCCGTACCTAGGTGTATAGTCCCGAGGATTGATGGTACAAGTATTAAACCATCAATGAAGGAGACTCTATGGGACAGATATTACACAGGAGCGCCCGCACGACAGAGGCGGTGCGTCGAGCAATACAAAATAGTCAAGA